>Ga0335081_10002145_pt1 | contig 30949 bp, 25 predicted proteins | sample Lox_Sample_35_FD_206713 | JGI IMG/M metagenome (GOLD analysis project Ga0335081, IMG submission 206713) | Soil microbial communities from Loxahatchee National Wildlife Refuge, Florida, United States - Lox_Sample_3.5 | ecosystem: Environmental > Terrestrial > Soil > Wetlands | place: USA...
CGGCGCCAGTTTCTCCAGCCATTCGTCGATATCCGCGATCAGCCCGTCTTCCGCGTCGTTGACCCAGACTCCCGCGGTAATATGCATGGCGGACACCAGAATCATGCCTTCCTGGATGCCGCTCTTGCGCAGGGCGCTCTCCACCTGCCCGGTGACATTTACATATTCCCGGTGCTTTTCCGTCTTAAACGTGAGATATTCCGTGTAGAATCGCATAGGGCGATCATACAATTTTCATTTGATATGGACCCAACCGCCGGGAAAATCCTGATCGTCGACGACGAGGCGCCGCTGCTGCGGATGATGAGCCTCTACCTCGGCCGCTTGGGATACGATGTGGCCACGGCGGGCACTACCGATCAGGCCTGGACGCTGGTGGAAGCCGACCCCACGGGCTTCGCCGCCGCCGTGCTCGACGCCAGCATGCCCGGGCTGAGCATGCCCGACCTGGCCGCGCGCCTCCTGGCCGCCAACCCTTCTCTGTGCGTGCTGGCCTCCAGCGGGTATCCTGTGGACATGAGCGCGTTGGCGGCCGCCTCCCCGGGGCGGGTCGAGTTTCTCCTGAAGCCCTTCAGCCCGGAGATGCTGGCCGCCGCGGTCCGGAGGCTTGGTGGCGCGCAAGAAGCGGCGCTTTGAGCTGGCCAGGGAGGTAAAGGCCATCGCCCGAGAGCGTGTGGGCCGCATTCCCGCGGCCAAAACCATCCAGCCGAAGTCACTGCGCAAAAAGCCCAAGCACAAGAAGAGCCTGGAAGAGGAGTAGCGCCGGCGCGTGCCATACTGGCCTTATGGACAACGCGCGCGAAGAGGCGGTTGGAGTTCTGTTGTGTGAGCTCGAAGACGCATGGAACCGCGGCGACATTCACGCCTACGCCGCTGTTTTCGCCAGCGACGCGGCCTACGTCAGCCGCGCGGGCGCCCTATGGGAAGGCCGCGCGGAAATCGAGGGACACCACACTTCCGCCTTCGCCGGCCCCCTGCGCAACACCGAGCTGCGGCTGGCGGCCCGCCGAGTCCGCTTCCTGGCCCCCACACTCGCTGTAGCCAACGTCGATGTGGAGCTTCGCAACCGTCAAGATCCCACCCAACTGGCGCGCGCCATTTCCACCCTGACCTTGGCCGGCGCCGCCGGAGACTGGAAGATCGCCGCCGCCCACACCTCGGAAGTGGCGTAGGAATCACACGTACATTCTCTGTGACCCATCTATACATTTCATGTATAGGCCGGGCCGCCTGGGGCCGGCACGCACGCTGAAAGCACAGCCCATCGCCGTGGCGGGCAGATTGCCGTACTCATCGGCATGGCAGACGAAAGTCTCAATTCACTGCAAGCCTTCATAGAGGCCAGCAAGAGCAAGGGTGCGTCCGACGAGTTCTTGTCCGCATTCCTGATCCGCCGCGGCTGGGCGGCGGATGACGTCTATGCCGCGATTGGAAACTACTGGGAGCGGGTCACCGGGCTCGACATTCCGCAGCGCACCGGTGCGGGCGAGTCCTCCCGGGATGCATTTCTGTACCTGCTCTCGTTCTCAACGCTCGCAACCTGGGCCGGCGCCCTGGGCTCCATGCTCTTCCAGTTCATCGATCACTGGATTCCCGACGCAGTTTCCCGGAGCGCCGCTCTCAACCTCCGTTCGACGATTACCTGGCAGATGGCCAGCCTGGCCGTCGCCTTTCCGATCTACCTGCTGGTCATGCGGCTTATCGTGCGCGAGGCGGCCGACCATCCGGAACGGCTGCAATCGGGCGTGCGCAAATGGCTCACTTACATCGCTCTGCTCGGCACCGCCGCAGCGATGATTTGCGACCTCATCTGGTTCCTTGACTACTTCCTGACGGGTGAGCTGACAGCGCGCTTCGTATGCAAGGCGGCAACCGTGATGCTCATCTGCGGAGCCATCTTCGCCTACTACCTGAGATCCCTGCGGAGCCGCCCGGGCGCCAATTCGCGCGCCCGAGTTCGGAACATCGGATTCGCCGGTGCGGCCTGCGCCGCGGTGGTAATCAGTTTTTCGATTGGTTTGGGCGTCGCGGGGACGCCCTCCCAGCAGCGCCGAGCCGAGGCGGACCTCAAGCGGGTTCAGGACCTTCGCACTCTGGCGTTCGCAATCAAGAACTGGCACAACCATCACGCGGGAACGGGAGTTTCCAGCGCAATCCCGTCTACGCTGGCTGAACTCTATTCCCGAAACGTAGCGGCTTCGCGAGCGGTCGATCCGGAAACCAACGTTCCCTACGAGTACCACCCGAAATCGGCATCGACGTATGAGCTGTGCGCAAATTTCACTGCCGAAGGCCCAGGCCAGGGATTCCGCGGTCCGAACATGCCCGACTTCTGGAGCCATCCCGGAGGCAGAGCCTGCTTCGCGCTGGACGCGGCCGAAGCCGTGCCCTGGTAGGCACAGGCTCTGGCTTGTGCCGGCCTACATGAAATAGTCTTTCACCTTCTCGAACAGGCCTTTTTCCGCCGGCGCGTTGTCCACCGGCAGCGTGTCGCGCAACTGCTCCAGCAGCTTCTTCTGCTCGCGCGTCAGCCGCGAAGGGATTTTGACATCGATGTGCACGAACAGATCCCCGCGGCCGCTTCCGTTCACCACCGGCACGCCTTTGTGCCGGATGCGGAACTGCGCGCCGCTCTGCGTGCCTTCCGGGATCTTCAGCTTGTACGGCTGATCGAGCGTCGGCACTTCGATCTCCGCTCCGAGCGCCGCCTGTGCCAGGTTGATCGGGATGGTGCAATGCAGATCCTGCTCGCGCCGCTCGAAGTACGCATGCTCCTTCACCTTCAGAAAAACGTAGAGATCGCCCGACGGGCCGCCGTTCGCTCCCGGTTGTCCCTCGGCGGCCAGCCGGATGCGCGTGGTCTCATCCACTCCGGCCGGTATGCTTACCTTGAGCTTCCGCTGCACCTGGCGGTATCCGTTCCCCCGACACTGGCCGCAGGGATTGCGGATGACCTGGCCCGACCCGCCGCAGGTGCTGCACGTGCGTCGTATGGAGAGAAAACTCTGCTGATACAGGATCTCGCCGCGGCCGTGACAGGTGGGGCAGGCGCTCGGTCCACTGCCCGGCTCCGAACCCGATCCGTTGCAGCGGTCGCACCGTTCCATGCGCGGCACCTGGATCTCCGCGTTCATGCCGAAGACGGCCTCTTCAAACGTCAGCTCCAGGTCGTAGCGGACGTCCTCGCCCCGCTGCGCGCGGCTGCGGCGCCGGCCGCCGCCTCCGAACAAGTCGCCGAATCCGAAGAAATCTCCGAGGATGTCGCCGAAGTCGGCGAACGCCTCGGGATTGAATCCGCCCGCGCCGGCTGCGCCCTGAAGCCCGGCGTGGCCGTAGCGGTCGTAGGCCGCGCGCTTCTGCGCGTCGCTCAGCACGCTGTAGGCTTCGGATGCTTCCTTGAACTTCTCTTCCGCGTTGGGGTCGTCGGGATTGCGGTCCGGGTGGTGCTTCAGCGCCAGCTTGCGGTAAGCCGCCTTGATATCCGCATCCCCGGCGTCCTTGCCCACACCGAGTACTTCGTAATAATCGCGTTTCGACACCGGATTCACAGCGTTATGGTTTGACCGCGACCCTCACCATCGCGGGCCTCAGCAGCTTGCCTTTGAAATTATAGCCTCTCTGGAATTCACCCAAGATCGTCTGGTCCTCGGCCTCCGCGTTCTCCACGCGCTCAACCGCCTGGTGCAGCTTGGGGTCGAACGGCCGTGCGGCCGTCTCGATCGGCTCCAGCCCCATCTTCTTCAGAGTTTCAAACAGCCTCTGGTAGATGAGTTCGACGCCCCTAGCGTAGTCGCGATCGGCCGTTTCCACCTTCAAGGCGCGTTCGAAGTCGTCCAGAACCGGCAGAATATCCTTGACCAGGTCCATGGCGGCGAACTGGAGGAAGTCGAAGCGGTCGCGCTCGGCGCGGCGTCGTGCGTTCTCGAACTCGGCGCGCGCGCGCAGCATGCGGTCGTGCAGGTCCGCCTTTTCCGCGGCGAGTTGGTCCCGCTCGGCCCTGACAGCGGCAAGCTGTCCCTCCAGCGTTTCCGCAGGCACATTCTCGTCGGAAGACACGTCGGACAAATTCGGGTCGGGCTGTTGGGTGTCCACTATTATCAGCTTAATACATCGCGCGGATCTTCAGCACGAGGCTGCCGGCGCGAGTCGCATTTCAGTGCCTCCCCGCAGAAACGCCTCCCAAGCACGCGTCCTGACGCGGTGTCTCAATTGTCTTGTATGCGGTACATTGGTATTCTTACAAGACATGCATCGAAGTCAAGCTCTCTCCGCCTTCGCACTTCTCGCAGCCGCTTCGGTCCCCTGCTTCTCGCAAGCTGGAAAGGCGGAATGGTTCGGGACGATTCAGGATCCACAGAGCCTTGCAGTTCCCAACGCCAAGGTCGCATGCACCGAATTGGGGACGGCGGCACAGTTCGAGGTGATGACCGACGAACGCGGCGATTATCACTTGCTGGGGCTTCCAGCCGGGCAGTACACGTTGGCAATCGAGAAGCCGAGCTTCCGCCCGTACCGCCAGGAGGGAATCACCCTGCGCATCGGAGACCAGATCAGGCTGGACGTGAAGCTGGAGGTAGGCCAGACCTCGCAATCGGTCGGCGTCAGGGGCGAAGCCACCCTGCTGGAGACCGCCAACGGCTCGGTGAACTACCACGTCAGTCACCCGCAGCTCGAAACGCTCCCGCTTGACGGACGGAACTTCATTCCTCTGGTTGCCCTCTCGCCGGGAGTTGCCCTGCCGGGCGGAGGCTCGCTGTTGCCGAGGATCAACGGAAGCCGGCCTCGCACCAACGAGTATCTCTACGACGGAATCAGCGTGCTCCAACCGGAACCCGGGCAGGTGGCTTTTTACCCCATCATCGACGCCATGGAGGAATTCCGGTTGAATATCAATGCCTACTCGCCGGAATACGGCCGATCCAACGGCGGGACCGTTATGGTGATCGGAAAATCAGGCAGCAACGAATTTCACGGCACCGTTTTCGAGTTCTTTCGCAACGAGGATCTGAACGCGCGCAACTATTTCGCTCCGCCCGGAAGGCGCCCCGAATTCAGACGAAACCAATACGGCTTCACGGTGGGTGGGCCGATTCAAAAGAGCAAGACTTTTTTCTTTGCGGATTGGCAAGGCGCCAGGCTCAGAACCGGCATTACGCGGCAGAGCGTCGTCCCAAGCCTGGCGCAACGCGGCGGAGTTTTCGCGTCGACGATCTACGATCCGGCGAGCTCGCCGCGCACGCCATTCGCAAACAACCAGGTGCCGACGTATCGTTTCGATTCCATCGCGCAGCAGATCCTGCAGCACTATCCGCAGCCCAATGCATCCGCGGCGAACAACTTCATCCTGACCGGAGTTGAACCGGATAACCAGGACCAGTTTGACGGCCGCGTGGATCGCGTTTTCACCGACCGGCACCGCGCTTTTGTCCGCTATTCCTTTCTCCGCGATGACGATACTCCCGTGCCGTTCCTCCCAGATGGCAGCGGCAACCTGACGTCCGGCGTGATCGGTCACGCGATTACACGCGGTGACGGGATTTCCTCGGAATACGACTGGGCTCTCTCACCCGCCACGCTGAACCAGGCGCGTTTCGGGTATACGCGCCGCGACGTTAACCAGCAGTCGTTGCAGAACGGCGGCATCACGGTTCCCGGCGCGCCGCAGAGCGCTTTTCCGTCCACCCTCCCGATTTTCACCGTGACCGGCTTTCAGCAGATCGGCCCCACAACCGCGGCGAATACCAACTTCACGACATCCGTCACCGAGTTCCTCGATACCTTCTCCATGGTGCGCGGGCGGCACACGCTCAAATTCGGGACGGATATCCGGCGCGAAGCGCTCGACATCTTGAACCCCGCAAATCCCACGGGGTCGTATGCCTTCACCACTACCGGGACCGATTCTTCAACGGGGGCAGGCGGAAACGCCTTTGCTTCTCTCCTGCTCGGGCAGGTTAACGCCTTCAGCATCGACATCCAAAATCGGGCGCTGCAGGAGCGCGCGCATATTGCTGAGTTCTTTGCCGGAGACGATTGGAAGGTGTCGAACCGGCTCACTCTGAATATCGGCACGAGATATACGCTGAATTTCCCGTCGACCGAGGTCCATCATCAGGACGCCGTTTTCAATTTGAATACGCAGGTGCTCGATTTTCCCAGGACCGCCCGTGAACTGGAGTGCTGCGATTTTGGGCCGCGCGCAGGCCTGGCCTACAGGCTCGGCGATTCCGTGGTTATTCGTTCCGGTTACGGGATAATCTGGTTCGAGCAGACGGGCATCACCACGCCCTTCACGCTGCCGCAGTTCCCGTTCGTTCAGACGTTAGGGCAACAGTCGCTGGACAACATCAATCCGGCCTTCCTGCTTTCAAATGGACCCGCCATCCAGGCGACCCCGCCGAATCCCAATTCCGGGCTCGGACAAGGAGTATTCGGCGTCGATCGAAACGTGGGGTCTGGGTATTCGCAGCAGTGGAACCTGACTGTCCAGAAGACATTTTGGAGCAATCTCAACCTGGAGGTTGGGTATCTTGGATCGAAGAACACCCACCTTGGCTTGCCGGAGTCAAACCTCAACCAGGTGCCCGCGGCCAACCTCGCGATGGGATCGGCCCTAACGGTGAAGGTGCCCAACCCATACTATGGCCAGATACCTTCGTCCTCGTCGCTGGGACAGCCGACCATCGCGCAGCAGCAGCTCCTGCGTGCCTTTCCACGATTCACCAATGTCGCTCTTTTCCGCGACAACGTGGCGGATTCCGAATACGAGGCTCTCCAGGCCAAACTGGAAAAACGATTCTCGCGCGGCTTGACCTTCACGTTCGCGTACACCTTCTCCAAGCTGATCGATGACGCTTCCACCTATTTCTCCCAGACAATCTTCACCGGACCCACGTTGACGACTATAGGGGCTGCGGATGCGTTCAATCGGAAGCTGGAACGCGACGTGTCGAGCGGAGACATTCCCAGGGTCTTCTCCGCGGGCTGGGTGTACCAGATCCCGCGCTTATGGAAGATCTCAGGATGGCAGATCGGCGGTATCGTTCGGATCCAGGCCGGAGACGCGGTACCAGTCACGCAGGCAACCAACACACTGTCTGCTTTGGGCTATGCGGTGCAGCGTCCGAACCGTGTCGGCAACCCGAACAACTTCGCCAACCGCAACGCTTCGGAATGGTTTGACAAGACCGCGTTCACGGCTGCCGGACAGTACAGTATCGGCAATAGCTCGCGGAATCCAGTGCGGGGCCCCGGCCTGCAGGATGCCGACCTCATGATCGGCAAGACGTTTCGGTTATCTGAGCGGATGCATTTGGAATTCCGCGCCGAGGCGTTCAACGTCAGCAACACGCCACCCTTGAACGATCCCAACGGCTCATTCGGCAGTGCCGCCTTCGGAACCATCACCAGTGCAGGGAATCCGAGGGACTTCGAATTCGCCGCTAAGCTGCATTTCTGACACGAGGCGACTCAACGCACCGTTCATGCGGACTCGCGTTCGGTCGCATCCAACGGGCTCCTGTTGCGGGCAGGATTGCAGCGTTAGCCGTCTAAAACTGCGCACTCTCCAGCGCCTGGCTGGTCTGCAGAACCGCCGCCATTACGCGCTCGTAGTGCATGCGCATGGGACCCAGCACCGCCACCTTCGCCGGCAGGCCGCTGCCCATCCGCACGTTCATCCCGATCAGCGCCAGGTCTTTCATCGCCGGATGAATCTCTTCCAGGCCCATGTGCACTTCCAGCTCGCCCGGCGGCTGTTCCAGGAAGCGGTCCAGCAGCTCGATCAGGCGCCTCTTCTCTTCCAGCGCGTGCAGCAGCTCCCGCAGCCTTTCGCGCGTGAGGTGCAGGTCCAGGCCGAGCAGGTTCGAGGCGCCCTCCATGTGCACCTCCGGCAACAGGTCCACTTCCAGCAGGCCTTTGCGGTACAGCTCCTCGAGCTTGCGCATCACGGCGTCATAGATGGCCCGCTCTTCCAGCATGCGGCGCAAGAGCTCCCGCCGCGCGTCGCCCAGCCGCCAGCCGCTGAAGTTCCGGTTGACGTAGTTGCGGATCGACATCAACTCGTCGCGGGAAGCCGTCTCCTCGATCGTCACTACCCGGTTGCGCACCATGCGGTCGCGCGTCACCAGGATCATCAGCACGCGGTTCTCCGCCAGCGGCACCAGCTCGATCTGGTCGAGTTCCTGTGCCAGTGCCGGAGTGGCGGCCGCGATTCCCACGTTGCGCGTCAACTCCATCAGGATGCGGCTCGATCGCTCCACCCGCGCGCCCACCGTGTCCAGACCGCTCAGTTCGCTGCGCAGGCGTTCGGCCTCGGCGGCGGCCATCCGGCTCACCGTGAGCGAACCCACATAGAAGCGGAAGGCCTTCTCCGTCGGCACCCGTCCCGCGGACGTGTGCGGCTGTGAGAGATATCCCTCATCCGCCAGATCGGCCATGGCGTTGCGAATGGAGGCCGGGCTGAGTGCGTCGTTGCGCCGACGGGAAATCGTCCGCGAGCCCACCGGTTCGCCGGTTTCAATAAACTCCCGCACGATGGAGTTCAGGATCTCCACGTTTCTCTTGTGCATCGGCGCGCCGGGCCTCATGGTCCTCCTGGGTACAATTCTCCCCTGCTCTCATTCTAGTCGGCTCGGGCGAAGAGGGTCAACGAGGGCCGGTCCGATCCGATCCGCAGCAGAGCCCGGCGGCAGCCCCGACCTTACTTGTGCTGGGCGTTCTGCGGGCCCACAATATCCGGGATCTGCGATTGCCGCTCGACGCGGCCGCTCAGGCCCTCTTCGAGCGTGATATTGTTCTTCTCCAGAGTCTCGCCCAGCACCTGGTCGAGCGAAATGCGCGCCCGGGCATAGTTCGCCAGGGCATTCACTTCCGAAATCTGCGCTGCGATCAGGGCCCGCTGGTCGGCCATGATGGTATCGAAGGTCGTGCTCCGGTTGCCGCCGGAGGCGAACTTCCGCTGATCCGCCTGCAGCAACTGCTCCTGGAGGATGCGGGTGTCCCTCGCGGCTGAATACCTCGTGTGAGCTTGCCGGAGGGCGCTCATGCGGGCCGACACCTCCACCACGATGGCATTCGTGTCCCGCTGGCCCACGACCTGGCCCTGGCGGTACTGCAACTGGTCGATCCCATAGTCGCTTTGTGCGGAACGGTTTCCGAGCGAAACCGAGAGGCTGATGCTGGCCTGGTTATTAGGGAAATTGCGTTGGAAGACCTGCGTGAATGCTCTTCCGTAGCCGCCGACGAAATACGGATTCGGCGTTCTGCCGCTGGCGACGTTTGGTTGCCCTCCGAGGCCACGGTCGTAGGTCAGCAGATTCAATGTCGAGCTGGGGAGCAGCGGGTTAGCGGTTCCTGCCAGGTTCATCTCGGTGGTTTGGTCGTTGTACTTGGTGACGGCCACGTCCGGCCTTTTGGCCATAGCCGTCGCCAGCAGTTGCCGGAAGGGCGGCAGATCGTCGGTGTCGGGAACCTCGATGCGATCGACCGGAACCACACCAGCCGCCTCGAGCAATGGATCCTCGGCGTGGCTCACCGCTTCCTTAAGCAGGATCTCTTGTTGCCGCACGTTGGCCTGCGCAATCAGAAGATCCTGTCGCCGCGTCGCGACTTCGGCCTCGGCCCGCGGCAACTGAATCGCGGGGATCGCTCCCGCGGCGATCTCCTTCTTTGTATCCTCGTAGAACTTCTGCGTGATCTCCAGCGCTTCCTGCCTGGCCTTCAGCTCGTCCCTGGCCACCACTAGGCTCCAGTACAGGTTGAGCACGCTGGTGGCGAGATTCAGCAGTTGCGCTCGGAACTGCTCTCGCGCCTTGGCGACGTTGACTTGCGAGATGCGGATGGTGCGGTTGTTTAGTTGCACCCCAAAGCCCTGCAGGAGGGGTTGGCGGAACTGGAGATCCATTCGCGCACTGTTTACCGGGTCGATGGAATCCGGCGCGTTCTCTTGGAAATGTTGCTGGTACTCCCGGATCTGGAACTGGCCGCCGGTCAGCAGCCCCTGGCTGTACAAGCTGTTGTAGACGTGCTGAGACTGGATCAGGGCATCCGTCTGCGCCAGGATGGTAGTCGCCTGCGGTGAAGTCAGGTGGGAGAAGTTGCTGGCGTTCTGCAGCGTAGGATCGAAATTTGGGACCACCGCCCCCACCTGCTGAATGGTTGCCGCGCCCGTGCCGCCGCCGCCGCCACCACCACCGTTGCCGCCACTCAGTCCCGCTGCCTGGGTAACACCTGCCACACCCACGCCGCTGTTCACGCTGGAGATCTGCCCGCTCCCGCTGGGAACGCCGCGCAAGGGGCCTCCGGCTTTCGCGCGTTCCAACGCGGAATCCGCCAGCAGCGGTCCATAGCGGTCGATCTCCAGATTCAGATTGTTTTCAATTGCCAGGGCCAGCGCGTCCGCCACCGTCAGGTACAGGTTGCCGGCGCGGATCAGGCTATCCAACCGGCTCGAATTGGTAAGGTGGATGGGAGCAATGGCCGGCGCCACGTAGGGACGGACGAACCCGGGTAAGTGCGCATTCTGGACCGAGGCCGGCTGATCCTGTGCCAGGCATGCGGAAATCAGCGCAGCTCCGGCAACCGTCTTTAGCGGAAATCCTCGGAGTTTCATCGCGCGACCTCCGGCTTCTTGACGTCCGCGGCGCCACGAGGTATGAACGATTCGCGCTGTACGTGTCCCGAGGCCGCTTCGCCCATCGAAATATTATTGACCGCGATGGTGCGGCCCATGGCCTCGTCGAAGCCGATCTTGGCGTGCGTGTAGTTCGCCATGGCCTGCACCTCCGCGTCCTGATCCGCCGCCACTTGCTGCTGCGCCTGAATCACCAGGGCGACGCTGCCCACACCGTAGTTGAACCGCTTCTGTTCGGCGTCCAGGCTCTGTTCCGACAGTTTCCGCGTTGCCACCGCGGTTTCGTATCGCGCCCGGGCCTGCTGCAGGTTGATCACGTTGGTCTTCACGTCGACGCGCACCTGGTTGATGGCGCGCTGCAGTTGTAATTCGGCCTGTCGCATCTGGAGCTCGTCGGTAACGTAGTCCGCCTGCGCTGTGCGGTTGCGGAAGGGAATGTTGACGGAGAAACCCGCGGAATAATTCGGGAAATTCCGGCGGAAGATCTGGCTCAGGACGTTGCCGGTGCCGCCGATGAAATAGGGATTGGGAATGCCGTACGTGCCGTCGTTGAGAGGGTTCGCAACGCCCCCCAACCCGTTGTTGGTGAGCTCCGCAAAAGCCTGCAGATTGGGCAGCAGATTGTTTCTCGTTCCCTTGAGCAGGACCTTCTTGCTGTCGAGGTTGATCCTCGCCTGCTCGATTTCGTCGCGTTTCTCGAGTGCCTCCTGAACCAGGTCCTGGACCGGGCGGATCTCGTCCGTCGTAGGAACCTCGATATGATCCAGAGTGACGATATGGACGCCATCCAACCAGGAATTCTCCAAGGCGTTGCGGTTTAGAGCGTTCTTCAATACGATCTCCTGTTGCGCGACGTTGGTTTGCGCAATCAGGAGGGCTTCCTTGGCGGCGGATACCGCGGCAGCCGTGCGTGTCACCTCGATGCCAGCCAGAGCCCCGATCTCGACCTGCTTCTGGTTCCCCTCATAGAGTTTCTGTGCGGCCGCCAGGGCCTGCTCTTTGATGCGCACGGCCTCGTTGAAGCTGACCAGGTCCCAGTAGAGGTTGAGGACCGCGGCGCAGGTGGTCGACACCTGCTGTTTGAGCAGCAGGTCGCTGACCTTGAGATTGTTCTTGGCCACCTTGATGTAGCGGTTGTTGACCCCGATGCTCAGCCCTTGCAACAGCGGTTGCGTAACGTATAAGTCCACGTAGCCGCTCAGGGATGGATTGAAAAGGGGCGTTGCGCTGTTGAGCAAATTGCGGCCCTCGTAGAAATAGATCTGGGCGGATGTTCCGGAAATCCAGCTCTGTGCATAACCGAGAACTCCGGACCGGTAGCTGTTCACCAGCGTGGTAGTGGCATTCAACTGGGTGTTGGTCAACGGCGTGGTGGAGTGTCCCATGGAGAACTGCGCGAAAATCACGGGGTCGAGCCCGGGAGGGTTCGGTCCGATGCCGGTGACGATGCCGCCGCCGGCGCTGATCCCGGCGCCTCCGGCGAGTCCGCTGGAGGCGGTGCTGATGCCGGCCGTGCTGACGCTCGTCGGTCCCGGCGCCACCGGCACGTCCGTGGCGCGGAGCAATCCGCCGGCTTCTGCGCGGCGCAGAACCTCGCGCGACAGAAACGGCCCGTAGCGCTGCACGGCGATATCGAGGTTGTTCTCCAGCGCCAGCGCGATTACGTCCTGCGCCGACAGGTAGAGGTTGCCGCTGCGGACGAGTTGTTCCAGCCGCGGCGTATTAACCAGCTTCGCCGGGGGAACCGTGCGCTTCTCGAAATGGAAGGGCTTCAGGAATCGCCCCACGTAAGGCCGCGGCGGGGGCGTCTCGATGGAGACTTCCGAGGATTGCGCGAGTGCGGGCAATACCGCGAGACACAACAATAGGAGAGCTTTCATGGAGCTCCTTAATTTGGTTGAAGAATGTTAGCTCCGGTACTGCACGCAAGTGCGCTACCACCCGGTCGAGCCGTGCAAGCGATTGATAACTTGGCGACTTTATCGCTGTCATCCCATGTCGGCAGGGGTGTGGGTGTTCGCCCGCGGACAGCCAATTGCGGAAACGGACGCCGGAAGAAGCATTCACCAATCAGCTATCAGCCATCAGCTTTCAGCCCAAACCGGTCTTAGCTGATTGCCAATCGCTGAGTGCTGGTAGCTTGTTCTCAGCTGACCGCTGAACCCTGAATGCTGAAAGCTGCTCTTTTCCTACCGCAACGCGTTCACATCGACTGTCCGGCTCCCGGAACTGCGCCGTGCATTCTCCGCCAGGATCGCCTTGGCCCGCTCGTCAAGGGCCTTGGCCTCGCTCTTCCGGCCGAGCTGCCTGAGGATCCCGGCGTAATTCTTCAGGTACCAGCCCAGTTGACGCTGGTCCGGCCCATAAACGCCTTCCGCGACAGCCACCGCTTGTTCGGAGTAGACTTCCGCCTCCTGCGGGCGGCCGGCCTTCCAGTAAACCAATCCCATGGTGTCGAGGGTGGCGGCGATGTCCGGGTCGCCGATTCGCGGCGCCGCCGCCCGAGTGATTTGCCAGGCCCGTTCCGCCGGCTCCACGGCCTCGGCACAGCGGTGCGCAGCGATCAGCACTCCGGTCAGGGGCAGCAAAACGCCTACCAGCGTGGGATGATTGGGGCCAAGTTCTGCTTCCAGCAGTTTCAACGCTTCGCGTAGCAAGTGCTCGGCCTCGCCAAACTTCCGCTGCTGGCCCAACGCCACGGCGAGGTCCGCCTCGTTCACTGCAAGAGGCACGCCGTTGCCCGCCCCCTTGCTCTCGATGGCGGCGATGGACCGGCGCAGCAACGGTTCAGCGTCGGCTGGCCGGCGCTCGACGAGGTACAACTCCGCCAAGTGCGTTGCCACGGCAGACGCGCTGGTATTGCCGGGTGCGGCGCTCTGCCGGCAAATCGCCAGGGCGCGATTCAGCACATTCTCCGCTTCCACGTAGTTGCCGAGAGCCTCTTCCGTCTGGCCCCGCAGATCGAGAATCCGGGCGACCAATCCGCTTCCCAACTGTTCTCTCTCCGCTTCGCGCAAAGCTGCTCCTAAGAGCTGCTCCGCGTCCGTGTACCTGCCCTGTGTATACAGTTGCTGGCCCTCTCTCAGCCGCTCATCGAAATCCACCGTCTGGGCAGCGGCCGCGCCGGCAAGCCCCGCAACGAGCGGCGCAATCCATGCGAATCGAACCCGGTTCAGAGACACCATCGCCTTCCCCTCCAACGGCACACCCCTACTCACATCCGTACCCCCGCTGGATTGTTCAGCACGTAGGTTAATCGCCGCAGCCCCTTATCCGCGGTGATTCGATGACTCTTTGACGCCCCAACAACCGATCCGTTAGTGTGCCGCGCTGACAGGCGCTATTGTTAATAGGAGTGACACACAGAGCGGTTATTTTCGATCTCGGAAAAGTCGTCGTCAATTTCGATTTTCAACGCGGCTATCGCGCATTGGAAGGACTCTGCCCCTACGCCACGCCGGAGATCCGCCGCCGCTTGTCCGCCACCGATCTGGTGGAGCGCTTCGAGACCGGTCTCATCGAACCGCGCGAATTCGTGGCGCAGTTCTCCTCCATCCTCGATTTGCGCGCGGGCTACGACGACTTCTGCCGCATCTGGAGCTCGATCTTCACCGACACCCTGGTCCCCGAAGCCATGCTCGAAGGCCTCGCGGCGCGGTACCGCCTGTTGCTGCTGTCCAACACCAATGCCATTCACTTCGAGATGATTCGCGAGAATTATCCCCTGCTGCGCCACTTTCACCACTTGATCCTGTCCTTTGAAGTGCGGGCTATGAAACCGCGGCCCGAGATCTATCGCGCCGCGGTCGCGCGGGCGGGTTGCCGTCCCGAAGAATGCTTTTACACCGACGACATCGCCGCTTTCGTGACCGCGGCCCGAAGCGAGGGCATTGACGCGGTGCAGTTCGAATCCGCGGCGCAATTGGAGCGGGAGTTGACGGAACGGCGAATCCGCTGGTAAAAAATGCCGGGCGTTCGGGGAACGCCCGGCGGAGGAGCCTCGTAATCTGCTCGGAGGTGACAGATTATGAGGTTGGAGGAGCTTGTCTACGCCAGCAGGCCACCGTGACCCAGGCAGGCGATTTCCCAACCCGTTACGTGATAGCGGGCCAATAGCGGCGGCATCACCAGATCCACCACGTTAGGCTTCGCAGACCGGAAACAGCCGGGCGCCGAGATGATCGGCACCTCGTCTTTGTACGACAGCAACAGCAAATTCCCCGGCTCCACCGGCGCCAGGAACCGTTCCACCTGGCCGCCCACCTTCATCATGGCCTGGCCGATCACGTCTTCCGGACCGGCCGGCGCGGTGGTCGAGGCCACCAGGATCACGCAGGGCTTCGAGCGCAGCAGGTGCTGCATGCAGCGCGCCACCGAGTTCTCGTCTTCGGTGCACGCCAGAACAAAATTGGCGTTGACGCCGAACCGCTCCAGCCGCTGCCGCATGATGTTCTCAAACAATTGCCGCGCCCGCTCGCCGCTGATCGGGTCGGTATAGAGCACTCCCACGCTCGGCGCTCTCACCGGCCGCGCCTGGAGGATCGGGCCGCGCTCTTTCAAAATTCCAATCAGCGCCTCCAATTGCTCCTTGGCCACCGCGAACGGCGCGCTCTTCACCGTGGCGATGCGCTGGCCGGCCGCCGCGTAACTGAAATTCAGCGAGGTGGCGATCACCACGCTGGCGGTGCAGTTGATCTGCTTGAGCAGCTCGTCATCCACCAGCACGCAGCAGTTTTCGGTGGCGAGCAGGTTGGCCCGCCCGCCGGCCGCCAGGCGGATTTCGAAACTGCCGCAACCCATTTCGCTGGCAACCTGGCACACCGCGTCGTCTTCGCCGACTTCGCCGTCCTCCAGCTCGGTCACCCAGATGGTCTCCATGCCTTCGGATTCCAGCACTCGGACGTCTTCGTCGCTAATCACGTGGCCTTTGGCCAGCAGCTTTTTCCCGCCCGGACGAAAAACGGTGCAACAGAGGACCCGTCCAGTTGAGGATTTCACGTCAACCGTTTGCGCTCTCATGCAAGCCTCACAAGAAGTAGGATCTTGACGAATTTCAGGTTTTTTAATCCTGAAACATGATTCTAGCCGAAACACATTCACAGGGCGTCGGCTTTTTCAGCGGTATTTTGCGGGGAGTGGGGGAAGTCCCTACTTTAGGGGTAGGGACTAGGGCAGCCGTAGCGTCGGAATCTGGATGAACTGATCGTCCGGCGAAACAACCTGTTGGCCCCAGACGTGCGTATTCCAGCGGTCGGGCCTTAGTACCCGCAGGACGGCAATCTCGTCGCAAGCCTGGAATTTAGGGCAGCGGAGGCAATCTTTCCAAGCCTTTAGCGGCAAAACGCCGCGCTCCACCACCTCAAAGCCGACCTTTTGAAAGAACTCGGTCACGTACGTGAAGGCAAAAGCAGCGTCCAACTCGTATTCCTGGGCTTCCCGAACCAGGGCGTTGACCAGTTCCCGGCCCACGCCGTGCGTTTTGGCCTGCTCGGCGACTGCCAGGGAGCGAATCTCGCCGACGGTCGGGCTATAAAAATGAAGCGCGCCGCAGCCCAGCAGTCCCCGGCCCGCCGTCACAACCGTGAAGTCGCGGATGGCCTCCGACATCTCGAATTCCGTGCGCGGCAGCATCACGCCTTTGGCCGCATAGCCGTTAATAAGGTCGAGGATCGGCGGGATATCGTGCATCACAGCCTTGCGGACGGTAAGCTGCGAGTTGGAGTGGCCGGGTGAGTCCGCGAAAGCGTCGGCGCGCAAGCTGCTGATCATGCCGCCACCTCCGCCGCCAGGCGCGTCCCCACCGGTTCGCCCGCCAGCAACCGGCTGATCACGCGCCGCGCCGAGCCCGCCGCGATCTGCACCTGTTCCACGCCGCCGGCGAGAGCGTCCAGCGCGGCGTTGAGCTTCGCCTGCATTCCCCCCGTGGCAATGCCCTCTTCGATCAGTCGCCTGCATTCGGCTGCCGGCAACAGCGGCTGCACGCGCCTTGCGCTATCGAGCACGCCCTCTACGTCGGTGAGGAAAATAAGCTGGCTGGCGCCGAAAGCCGCTGCGCACGCCGCAGCCATCTGATCGGCGTTCACGTTGTACACGCGGCCCTGCCGGTCGCCGGCCACGCAAGCCACCACCGGCACATAGCCATGCGACACCAGCAGGTGAAGCAAAGCCGGATTCGACCTGGTGACGCGCCCCACCGCGCCCAGCGCGGGATCCATCTGCTCCGCCTCCACCAGGAAGGAATCCACGCCCGAAAGGCCCACAGCCATTGCGCCCGCGCGGTTCAGCGCGGCCACCAGTTCGTGATTCACGCTGCCGGCGAAGACCTTCAATACGGCATCGAGAGTCTCCGGTGTCGTGACCCGCAGGCCATCCACAAACCGGCTTTCGACCCCTCGCTCGGCGAGATAGCGGGTCATCTGCTTCCCTCCGCCATGCACCACCACGAGCTCCACGCCGTTCGCGCGGGCTTCGGCGAGTTCGCGCGCCAGCGCATCCCGCGATGCCGGCGCATCCAGCAGCGTGCCCCCGAGCTTCACCAGGACCCTCACAGCAGCCCCTCGGTTTCGGGATATCCCAGCATCAGGTTCATGTTCTGCACGGCCTGCCCCGCGGCGCCTTTCACCAGGTTGTCTATGGCGCTGATCACCACCGCGCGGCCCGTGTGAGCATCCACCGTGACTCCGATATCGCAGAAATTTGTGTGCGCCACGCCATGCAAATCAGGCGTGTGCCCAGGCTGATAAAGGCGGATAAACGGCTCGCCGGCGTACCGTTTTTCGTAAATCGCGAGCAGATCCTCGGTGCCGGCCGGTCCGGTGACGCGAAAGTAGATGGTCTCCAGGATGCCGCGGTCGAGCGGCAACAGTTGCGCGGTGAAGCTGAACTCGCGCTCCTCCAGGCCCGAGACTTGCAGCACCTCAGGCACGTGCCGGTGCCGCAGGATGGAATAGGCCGAGAAGTTCTCCGTGACCTCGCAGAAGCTGGTCCGGTGGCTCGGTTTGCGCCCCGCGCCGCTCACACCGGATTTCGCGTCGCAGACGATGCCCGCGGCCCGGTCCACCACGCCAGCTTCAAGCAAAGGCCGAATGGCGAGGTTGGCCGCCGTGGGATAGCACCCCGGATTGGCGATCAGCCGCGCGCCTCGGATGCGCTCCCGGCAGAATTCGGGCAAGCCATAGACGGCTTCGGCGAGAAGCGTCGGTTGGGTGTGCGGCTCTTTGTACCATGCCGTGTAGTTTTCCGGCGTACGGAGGCGGAAGGCCCCGCTGAGGTCGACGACCCGCGCGCCCGCCTCGAGCATCGCTGGCGCCAGTTCCATGGAGACTTCGGGCGGCGTAGCCAGGAAAACCAGGGTCAGATCAGCATCGCGGACGGATTGAGCGTTGCACCGAAAGTGCGCGGGAGTTTTATGGTTTCGAATCGGAGAATGATGCCCCGAATCCTCGTGATGATCCAGGAGAACGGGCGCGACATGCCTGTGATGTTGCAGAATCCGCAGGAGTTCCGACCCGCTATACCCGCGATAACCGACGATGGCGATATTGCAAGGCAATGGTTAAATATTCTCTCTAATGAATAATTATACCACAGGTAGCCAAGGGTAGTGCCGCTGCGTCACTACTCAGCCAAAGCCAACACGAAAAACGTGCCGGCACAGGCCGGCACCCGTATTTCAGATCTGAATGGCGTATTCTGTAGAACATGGCACCAACAGAAATCGCTCACCAAGGCGTGGCCCGCGCAATCCAGGCTTTGTTACGTGAGTTTATGGAAGGCGTGGCGGCCAAGAACGCCGCACGGATAGCGGCCATTTACACGGACGACGCTCGCATTCTGATGCCGGGCCGCCCAGCCATCAAGGGCAAGTCCGAGGTGCTGGCTTTCTGGCAAGCATCTCTCGACGGACCCGTGGAGCAGATCAATCTTGATACTTCGCATATCGAAGTATCGGGTGATCTGGCGTATGAACTGGGCGCCAGCACAATCCTACTGAAGACGGCTGGTGAAGCGACACATGAGGAAAAGGGCAAGTACGTAACCGTCTACCGCCGCCAGCATGCTGGCGACTGGAAGATCGTTGTCGATTCGTACAGTAACGACTGACCGGCCACCACGAAGAAGGTGCCGGCACTGGCCGGGAAGCCTGCGCTACAGCTTTTCCACGCGCTGCTCGAAGTAGATGACCATGAAGTCGGGGATGTTGTAGGGGCGAGTGTAAGGGTGCTTGAACTGGCGGCTTCCGTTCTTGAGGGCGACCAGTTGATCGCTGAGGAATTCGCCCCAGAGCGAGGTGCCATCGGTGCCGCCCCATTCGGCGTGACCCCTGCTGCGCGGGATCAGGTCGGTGCGGTTGTCGAACATGAGGTAGATCTCGGGCATGAACTTGGTGGCGGGCCAGTCGAGGCGGACGTGGGTGACTTTTTCCCAGCCGGCGGCGTTCTGGTTGGAGTAACAGGCATATTCTTCGCCGCGGTCGATCCATCTCAACTGCAGGTCGGTGCGTTTGGGGGCGGTGGAAACCAACTGCGCGTAGCCGAATTGAGTGACATGCTGAAAAGCAGGTAGACAAGGTCCGGTCAATGCTATCGATTCGCCCGCACCTGGGGTTCATGCCAAAGGGTGACTTGCGTTGAGGAGCGATACGCCCGCGATTTCCGTCATCATTCCCGCGTTCAATGAGGAGTCGTATCTTCCGGACACGCTGCAAGCCGTAAACAAGTCCGCGGTTCTTCTCCTGTCCCAACATCAAGCGAGGGCCGAGGTGATCGTCGTCGACAACAACAGCGCGGATGCCACGGCACGCGTAGCGAGTCTGTTAGGCGCCCGCGTGATCACGGAACTGGAACACAACATCGGACGGGCGCGGAACTGCGGAGCGGCGGCCGCACGGGCAGAAATGTTGGTTTTCCTTGATGCTGACACCCACATTCCCGAGCAGCTTCTCTCCAGCATTCACCAGGCATTGGCGATCCCTGGTTGCGTTGGCGGTGCCATCGATACGGATTGGCGGCCCAGGAAACGCAGTATTCGCGTGTACATCGGGCTATGGCGAATCCTTGGCAAAGCAGCCCGCATGGCACAAGGCGCAACGCAATTCTGCCTTCGCAGCACCTTCACCGCGCTCGGTGGCTACGCTTCCTGCCGCCGCTTCGACCGATGGCCTCTGTGGCGCACGCTTGTTTGGACTAATCCGTTGGTGCTGGCCCCGTTGCGCCGAGCGCGCTTTATGTGGCGAAGTTGGTACGAGACCCCGCTGCGCTAGTCCCCGGACGATGCGGCCTTACCGCCTGAAAAGCTTCCGCAGCAGCAATTCCTGAAGACTGTTAGCACCCTTATCTTCATCCGCAGACTGCTCCTGGCGCTCGAGTCAGCGGGCGCAGACTCCATCGTCGTGTTCGCAGGCGCGCCGCGTCTGCGCCCGTCTGCCCTCCCTGCCGCCAGCTACGGTAGAATATCTACCATCATTATGGCCAACCAACCGCAAGACCGCGTCGAGCTCCTCCAGGGCACCCTCGACATGCTCATCCTGCGCACGCTGCTGTTCGGTCCCGCGCACGGGCACCAGATCGCCAAGCACATCCAGCGCACCACCGACAACGTCCTCCAGGTGGAGCACGGCTCGCTCTACCCGGCGCTGCACAGGCTGGAGCGCAAAGGCTGGGTGGCCGCCAAATGGGAAGCCGCCGGCGAACAGAAGCGCGAGTTCAAATACTATCGCCTCACGCCCGCCGGCAAGAAGCAGCTCGCCGAGGAGGAGTCCCGGTGGAAACAACTGGTGCGCTCCATCGCACGCGTGATGTGGCCGGCGGAGGAGTCGTAGTGCGACGCGGCGGGAACGCGATCCCGAGCGAGAGCGGACCGGCGGGCGCTACTTGACGAAGAAGACGGTTTTCCAGCCCAGGCCGAGGTCGATGTTTGCGACGCCGGCGACCACGATATTGAGCAGCGTGACACCACCGGTCTGACTGCTCGGCGCGACGTTCATCGGGATCTGGACATTGATCTGCCAGACGCCGGGAAGTCCATCCAACCCCGAATACTGGATGTGCTGTTGAGTCTCGCCTCCGTTGCGGCTGGTGTCGTTTACGTCGACCCCATTGATGAGCACGGTGGGATTGGGAATGTAGATGAGAGATGTCGCCGGCATTCCATCGGCTGGAGCGTTGGGGACGTATCCCTCACCGGTGGCGTATATGGAGATGTAGGAACCGCGCGCGACCGGGTTATTGGGGCCGTTCACCGAGTAGTCCAGGTTCTCCACACACGCGATACGGTTGACGGCTGCGGTTTGGCTCGCGCACATCAAAATCGCTGGCGCGACCGTCGCCATGGGAACCAAGGCAGTGCCGAGGACCTGGCCGGTGGAAACCCGAATGACCTCGACATCGGCATTGCCGGTGGTTCGCGCGCCATTGGGAACGATGAAATTGATCTGGCCCGACGAGCTGTTCGGGGGAACCGGTCCGCTCACCAGATACAGAGGTGATGGGACGCCATCGAACAGCACCTGAACATCCCCCAGAACCGGGGGCACCGGGTAATTGCCAGTGAATTGGTTCATCGTCGTGCCGAACTGGCTGGGGCCGCAATTGGCGCACGGGAAAATGCTGGCATACACTCCCGGCGCCAGCGGGTGCGCATTGAGCGGCACGCCGTTCGAATTGTCAAAAGGCGCGCAGAGGTTGGGAGCTCTGGCAGCGAATGTGGGGAAGAGGCTCGCGCCGTTACAGACGCTGAGGCCGGGGAAGTAGATGGCGAGGCGGCTGGCGTCGTCGGCTACCAGGAGGTCGCCGTACTGATCCTGCGCCAAGGCTAGCGGGCGAAAGCTGAAACTTCCGGAGGCTTCCTGGATGGTTGAGATAGACTGGCCAAGAAATGTTACCGGGTTATAGGCAGCGTACCTGACGGACGTACCAGCGCCGGTGTTTGCGACCCAGATCTCGCCGGTTAGCGGGTTGACGTAGACTCCCTGCGGACCACTGAGGCCGGTAATGGCGAACGCAGCGGATGCGCCTGTGGGTGGTGTGCCGCTTGAATGGGGATCGTTGAAGATCAGGACGCGGTTGTTGCTCGAATCCGCCACGTACACGAAACCGTTGGTATCACACGCCACGTGATGCGGGCCGCTCATGGCGGCAAGCCCACTACCTGCGGTCACAGACTTGAAGTCCTGCTGGCCGAAGACGATGGTGGCGGCCTTGCCGTTATCGGCGCCAGCCGTGAAATTGCCATTCGTCATCGGGATATATAAGACGCGATTGTCGGCCTGATCGGAAACCAGCAAGCCATTCGGCGCGCAAGGTTGAGTCGGCGCGGGCGGGCACGCGGGAGTGAAGGCCAAGCCGTACGGCACGGCCATGGTGCTGGAGGTCGGGTCGGTGATCTTGGTGGTGAAATTCGCCTGCCCGAGCACGAGGTCGGCCGGCTCAGGCGCCGCGCCGGCATAAGCGAAAGGAGCGGGGAACCGCAGGACGCGCGCGTTGAGCGAATCAGCCACGTAAAGGTTGCCTTTTCCATCCAGTAGCAGGCCAGTGGGGCGGTAGAGGCTGGAGCTGGTGGGCTTGGTCGCATCACCGGACGGGTAGTTCGCGCGCGACGTGGTGAAATCGGCCTGGCCGAGGACGAGATCGGCTTTGATACCGGGCTTCAGCGCGAACAGGTTCTTGAAGCCCAGTACGCGGTGATTGTATGGATCCGAAACATAAACATGGGGCGGGCTGCTCGCGGTGTCGATGGCGATCGCGGAGTCGGCGACAGCGCCGACGCTGATGAGCACGCCCGAAAGGTCGAACTCGCGGCCTTCGATGAGGTTGACGGAGTTGGTGTTGAAATAGTCCTGCCCGAGCACGCGGGTGGCGGAAGGAAACGTGCCGCTTTGCTGTGGCAAGTCGAGGACGCGGTTATTGCCGGTATCGGCGAGAAACAGATCAGTCCCGGAGTATGCGGCGCCAGTTGGAGAGGCGAAGGTGTTGTTCGCGGGCCCTTGCAGACTGCCGTTGTTGGCGGCCTTGCACAACTGATTCGCGTACTGAGTGCACGAATTCGGTTGGCCGAGGATGGACTTGGCGGCAGGCGGGGTGCCGTCAGCGGGCCAATTGGAAAAAGAATCGAAGAGCATGATCCGGTGCGCCGCCGAATCTACGATCCCCACGCCCGTTGTGCTGCCAGTGAGGAAGAAAATGCCTTCCGGATTGAAGACCAGCGAATTGTCCAGGAGGGACTGGTTGGCCGCGGGATCGGTTGGAAACTTGTAGCCGGAAGGAAAAACACCGATCATGCGCGACGAAGCGCCCATGCCGGTGGTGAAAGGCGCTAGAAAAACCAGGACGCGGCCCTGGGGCGACTGGCCGGTCGTGAAAGTGTCTGTAACAAACAGGTTGCCGCTGGCGTCGAAGCCGATCGCGCCTGGCAAAAAGAACTGATTGACGCGATAAACCGCTGTGGGATCGCCCGGATTCAACGGCGTTTGAACGCTGGTGAAATCGAGTTGGCCGAGCTCCAGATCGGCTGTCAGCGCGCCGCCACCGGCATCCAGATCGGACTTCTTAAAGCGCAACACGCGGAGGTTTCCGGGATCGGTCATCCACAGATTGCCGGTACCGTCGAAGGCGACGTTGGCTTGAAACACGGTGTTGCCGAGACTCAGATAGATACCCTGAGGACCGACCTGGCCGGTGTAGTTGGGATTGCGCCCATTGAGGGTCGCCTGGCCAATATACAGATCTGGAAAGGGATACTGGCTGGTTTGTTGGAACGGCTTGGGATAACGAAGGACGCGGTTGTTGCCGCTGTCGGCGACATACAGGTTGCCGCTCTTGTCAATAGCGATTCCCGTGGGTCGAGACAGGCCGGTGGTGTATTGAGTTCCGGGGCCGGCTGGAAAAGTGGTTTGCAAGTCGGGTTGGCCGATCGCAAGGTCGGCTTTCTGGCCATTGCTGAATGCCGCGACGCTTTTCCAGGCCAGCACGCGGTTATTGCCGAAGTCGCTCACGTAGAGTGCGGGCGGGGAGACAGAATTGTCCAAGGCCACATCTTGGGGAGTATAGAATTCGCGGCCCTCCACTAGGTTGGGATTATTGCTGGTGGCGAGCAAGGCGGGCGAGCCGACGGCGCGAGAGGCTACCGAATTCAGCGTGATCTGCGCGGACGCGGCGGCGGCGCAGAACAGGACCAGACTGAGAACAGAGAGATGCTTATGTTTCATCGGGCTTCCAAGGCAGGCGCGGACGCAGAAAGCGCTCTTAATGAGGATACCAGAGACGGGAGGGACAGGTACCCGGGTTTGGTACTGGTGCAGTAATCGGTCGATGGTCCGTCGATAGGGAACTGCCTGAGGCCGGATCAAGCGTGGAACCGTTTTGGTAGACTGAGGGTTGACCCAGAACAACACCGGCAAGTTACGGGTTTGCGCCGTAAGCTTCTTGAATACCACCCCGCTGGTGTGGGGCATGCTCCGCGGGCCTCAGCAGGGGCTCTTCGATCTCGAGTTCCGCATCCCTTCCGAATGCGCGGACCGAATGTCCCGCGGAGAGGCTGATATCGGGATCGTGCCCTCGTTCGAGTTGACACGGCAGGATCTGGAGATCGTTCCGGGGGCCGGGATCGCCTCTCACGGGCCGGTGCGCAGCATTTTGCTGGTTTCGTCGCGTCCGGCGTCGAAGATCCGTACGCTCGCGGCGGATACCAGTTCCCGCACCTCAGTGCAACTGGCGCGGGTGATTCTGGAACGGCGTTACGGCGCCGATCCGAAACTCGTGCCGCTTCCCCCGGACCTGGCGGCGATGTTGCGCGCGGCGGATGCCGCTTTAATCATCGGAGACCCTGCCTTGCGCATCGATCTGGCGCGGCTGCCGGAAAGGGTTTATGACCTGGGCGCAGAGTGGGTGGAAATGACCGGGCTGCCGATGGTCTTCGCGGTGTGGGCGGGACGCAGGGGAGTAGCCACGCCCGCAGTCGTGGAAGCGTTTCGGGAGTCGTGCCGATACGGCCGGGAGCGGATCGAGGAAATTGTGGAGGCGGAGGCGGCGAGGCGCGGTTTCGCGCCCGAGTTGGCGCGCGAGTACCTGACGCGGCACATCGTGCATGAATTGGGACCGCGGGAGTACGAGGGCATGCAGTTATTCCTGCAGTTTGCGCGGGAGTCGGAGCGCGGGTGTATGCTGGCGCCCGTGCGCCCAAGCCAGGCGGTTTGACCGGCAATTGCCCGGTCCCCTATACTGAAAGAAAAACAATATGTATGCCTTAGTGTTGGCGCTCCACGTCGTGGTCTGCATCTTTCTGATTATTGTTGTGCTGCTGCAGAGCGGAAAGGCTGCGGACCTGGCAGGCGCGTTCGGCGGCATGGGTTCGCAGACAGCCTTCGGGCCCCGCGGCTCCGCCACGCTGCTTTCGAAGGCGACGACGGTCTCGTTCGTGTTGTTCATGATTACGTCGCTCGCCCTTTCGATACTCGCCACCAGGGGCGCGGGCTTAGGCACAACTGTGCTGGAGCAAACGCCGCAGGCCCCGGTTCAGACCAATGCTCCAGTTCAGGTGCCGATCAACCCGCAGCCGGCAGTGCCGAAGAGTCCGAATACCGTCACTATTCCCGCGCCGATACCCCCGGCTCCAGCACAGCAGGCGCCAGCCAGCAAGAAGTAGCCCCGATGCGGCGGCGCCGGAAGCGTCACCGCGAAACCTGCCCGGCGGCTGCGTATGGATTCTCCAAACGATCCGGGAGCCTTAGAGTTAAGGCTTTGGGGCGTCAGCCCGAGTCCGCGAAGGAGCGTTCCCTACAATATCCGCACCCCCTGGTTCGTCTACAACCGTAGGGAAGGACGCGGTGAGCTTGGCGCAGATGGCACTGGAACAGAACCAGCGGATCTCCGAAGTCGTGAACCGGGAGCAGTCCCGGCTGCGCAATTTCATTCGTCGGCGCGTGCCCGACGCACGCGACGCTGAGGATATTCTGCAGGATGTCTTCTGCGAGCTGGTAGAGGCGAACCGCCTGTTGATGCCGATCGAGCACGTCACCGGCTGGCTGTTTCGTGTGGCGCGCAATCGCATCACCGATCTTTTCCGCAGGAAGAAGCCGGAGAGCTTCAGCGATATCGCAGTCGCCGATGACCAGGAGCTGCTGCGGCTGGAAGACCTGCTGCCTTCGCCCGATGCCGGACCGGCGGCGCTGTACGCGCGCGGCGTGCTTCTCGAGGAAATCGAGCTGGCGATTGACGAGTTGCCCGAGGAGCAACGAGAGGTATTTGTGGCGCACGAGGTGGAAGGCCGCACGTTCAAGCAGATGGCCGCCGAGAACGGCGTGAGCGTGAATACGCTGCTCTCGCGCAAACGGTATGCGGTGCTGCATCTGCGCGAGCGATTGCAGAGCATCTACGACGAATTGACGAAAGCATGAGGAACGGAATATGAGAAAAAAGAAATGGATTTGGCTCGCTCCGCTGGCGACTCTGGCGTTGCTGCTGTTCATTGCCCTCGGCGGCGAGATCATAAAGCAACTGTGGAATTGGCTGCTGCCGCCGCTCTTCGGCTGGCGCCAGATCACCTTCTGGCAGGCTCTTGGATTTCTCGCCCTATGCCGGATTCTCTTTGGCGGGCTGGGGGGCCATGGCTTTCAAGGGCGCTCCAATTTCCGGCGTCGCATGGCCGAGCGCCGGGCGGCCATGACCCCTGAGGAGCGCGAACGATTCCGCCAGGGCATGCGCGAACGCTGTGGGTTAGGCCCATCCACGAGCGAGAGCCAGGGTCAGTGAAGCCAGCGGTGCGCGCCAGGTTCATGCAGGGCTGCCGAGGCATCGGGCCTGGATGTGTTGCCGGCGCCGATGCGTCATTGAAGCTGCGAGGTCATGGCGGAGCTACCGCGGCGCGCGTCGCGTCATGCCGTGGTGAGTTGCCAACCATTTGCGGAGGTGGCGGAATTGGCAGACGCACTAGCTTGAGGTGCGCTATGCGCGGGGAATCCACCGGCATGGTTGTGACGGGTTGAGGCTTCCCGAAGTGAGGAAGCCGCGCCTGCTGAGTTTTTCCCTGGAACCGCTACCGGACCGCTACCACGAATCGGATCACGTTTACTCGCAGAAGGGCTACCAACCGCATTCAGCCGCGCCGCCTTCTGGCCTGGTGCCCACGAATCCCGGAGGCGCATCGGAAGTGACAAACTGCTTTCCGCATGTTCGGCCAGAACTACCGCGCGGATCTGGATCTCGTTTTCTGCGATCCGGACGGCTTGGCGCGGCTTCGTAACCCGGAATCGAAAAGCCCAAGGGCGAGTTCAACGTGGTCAGCCGTCCTTGGTTTTTCCCGGCATCGAATCGCTCATCTCGGCAGTCGAACTCCTGAGCTCGGCATGAATCCGCCGGCCAAGATGCGCCACAAGCTCCGGCATCGCCTCAATATCGACGGCGGAAGTCCGAAAATTCACGATGCAGAAACGCAAAGCATACTTTCCATCGATCACCGCATTGGAAATAAATGCCTCGCCGCTTTTCTCCACGGCTGCCAGGAGACGCAGATTCAATTCGTTCAGATATTCTTCCGTCTGTTCAGAACCGAGATCGCGACGAAGTTCCGGAGGAACATACCGCAGCGTGGTGATGCTGAGGTGGTGCGTGATTGCCTCCAACTCGGGGTGGTCCACCGCCAGGTCGTACAGGTAGCGCGCCAGAGTGATGTCATCCTGGATCATCTCGCGGTAGCCTGCCGCTCCCGCCTGCTGCAGGGCGAGCCAGACTTTCAGCGCGCGAAATCCACGCGAGTTCTGAGGACCGATGTCGTAGTAGTTCAGGCCCTCACCCTCGAAGCTGTAGTATGCGGGATGGTAAGAGAACGCATTCCGCAAAGCCGAAGGATCGCGAACCAGGGCACACCCAGCCTCAAGGGGCGCGTACAACCATTTGTGAGGGTCCACAGCCACGGAATCAGCCGACTCCAGCCCTTCGAGTTCTGGGGGTGCGCCCGCCAGGCCGTTTGCGAACGCCCCGTATGCGCCATCCACGTGGAACCAGAGATTGTGCTCTTGGCAAAACGCCGCCAATTGCGGCAACGGTTCGACCGCGCCGGTACTGACGGTTCCCGCGGAGCCGACCACGAGAAATGGCCGGTAGCCCTCTTCTCGGTCCCGCCGGTAGCGGGCTTGCAAGTCATCCAACCCATCCATCCAACGAATCGCTGCTGTACCGAGCCCGGAAATATCGGCGGCCTTCTGTAGCCATGTGTGAGTCTCGGCGGAAGCGTAAACACACAGCCGCGGCCCGCCAACTAAGCCTTGACTGCGGACATCCCACCCGGCCTGCGCGGCGCGCGCAGCCAGGAAGCATGTGAGGTTGGCCATGTTGCCGCCGCTCGCCAGTAAACCGCCGCAGCCGGCCGGGTAACCGATGAACTGCGCCAGCCATCGAATTACCTGGGCTTCGATTTCGGTTGCCATGGGGGCCAGTTTCCAGGCGCCGACGTTCGCGTTTACAGCAGCCGTCAACAAGTCGGCAAGCATACCGATCGGCGCGGCGCTGGATGTGACGTAACCGTAGAAGCGCGGATGGCCGTTGAAAAGAGAGTGCTCAAACAGCAGCGCGGCGGCGTCCCGTAGCAGGGACTCCGGGTCCTGCCCGTCCTCAGGTAACGACCGCTCTGCGGATACGGCCGCGCGTACTTCCTCAGGGGATTCCGCCCGCGTGACCGGATGCGTGCGTATGGAAGCCAGGAAGTCAGCGATTCGATCCACAAGGCCATGACCGAGCGAGCGAAACTGGTCGCTGGTCATATCGAGAGGAGCGGCGCGGGTTCTGAGTTTTTCGATACGCGAGGTTTGGGGAATCGTCATTGTGCCCTTCCTCGATTGACGATGAAGTAGACCACCGGTACCGTCAAACGCGATAGTGTTAGCGAAGCTATTTCACCGGCCATCAATGCGATGGCCAGACCTTGAAAGATCGGATCGAAAAGAATCACAGCGGAGCATACAATTACGGCGGCCGCGGTGAGCATCATGGGGCGGAAGCGAACCGCTCCGGCATCGATCACCGCTTGGTCCAACGGCATGCCTTCCTTCAAGCGCAGTTCGATGAAGTCTGCCAGGATGATCGAGTTGCGCACTACAATGCCGGCGCCTGCTATGAAGCCGATCATGGAGGTGGCGGTGAAGAACGCGTGTAGTAGGCCGTGAGCGGGCAGGATGCCCACCAGAGAGAACGGAATCGCCGCCATGATTACGAGCGGCGTCACAAATGACCGGAACCAGCCGACGATGAGGATGTAGATCAGAATCAGCACCGCGCAGAACGCCAGGCCGAGGTCGCGAAAGACCTCGTAGGTAATTTGCCACTCGCCGTCCCATTTGAGTGCGTAACGGGAATCAGTGGGCGGCAGGCCGGCCGTGTACTGCTCGATGCGGTAACCTTCCGGGATCTGGATTCGTTCGATCGCGGGCCCGGCTTTCAGCATGGCGTAGACCGGGCTTTCGATGACTCCCGCCAGGTCGGCGGTCACGTAGGTCACCGGCATCAGGTTCTTGTGGTAGATGCTTTTGTCTTCGATGGCGCTCTCGATGTGAGCGATCTCGCCGAGCGCCACGAGGTTGCCGCCGCGGCCGCGCAGCCTCAGGCTCTTCAGACGCTCGAGGTCAGAACGCCCGGCCCGCGCGAGGCGCACCGCGATGGGCACGTCTTCTTTCTCGTCGGGGGCGTGCAGTAGGCCGGCGGAATCGCCCGCGCTTGCCAGGCGCAGCACCTTGGCCACATCCTCATCGGTGATGCCGTTAAGCCCGGCCTTCTCGCGGTCGACCAGGATGCGGTGCTTCAGCTGATCGTCTTCCACATACCAGTCGACATCAACGACGCCTTCAGTCTTCTCGAAGATCTCGCGGACCTGCCGCGCGATCTCAATCTGACCCTGCTGCGCGGGGCCATAGACCTCGGCGACCATGGTTTCGAGCACCGGCGGGCCGGGCGGTACTTCGGCGACCTTGATACGGGCTCCGGAGCGCCGGGCCACAGGGATCAACTGCTGGCGGAGGAGCTTGGCGATGTCGTGACTCTGGAGCATGCGCAGCGATTTTCCGACCAGGTTCACCTGGATGTCGGCGACATTGGGCCCGTGCCGCAAGAAGTAGTGGCGCACCAGTCCGTTGAAGTTGTAGGGTGAGGCAACGCCCGCGTAGGTCTGGAGGTTCACCACCTCGGGCTGCTTCTGAACGACGGCGGCCAGTTCGGTGGCGACGCGGGCTGTCTCTTCCAGCGTCGTTCCCTCGGGCATGTCGATGATGACCTGGAACTCGCTCTTATTATCGAAAGGGAGCATCTTAAACTTGACGAAGCCAACCGCGACGAGGACGATGGAGCCGAGGAGCAGCACGGCGACCAGCGCCAAAAATCCGTAGCGCGCCCCTGCGTGGTGGAGCAAAGGATTCATCACGCGGCGGTAGAGGCGCGTGAGGCGGTCCTCGCCTTCGCGGCGGGCGTGGCCGGCGGCGCTGCCGAGAATCCGTACCGACGCCCACGGCGTCACCACCAGGGCGACGATCAGCGAGAACACCATGGCTGCTGCGCCCACGATAGGGATTGGCCGCATGTAGGGACCCGCCAGCCCGCCCACGAAAGCGTTGGGCAGGATCGCGGCGATTACGGTCAAAGTGGCGAGGATGGTTGGGTTGCCGACCTCATCCACCGCTTCGATGGCCACCTGCGCCAGACTGCGGCCTTGGTTGTAGGGTAGGCGCGCATGGCGTGCGATATTCTCGACAATGACGATAGCATCATCCACCAGGATGCCAATGGAGAAGATCAGCGCAAACAGAGTGATGCGGTTCAGCGTGAAGCCACAGAGATAAAACGTTGCGAGTGTGAGCGCCAGTGTGACCGGAATTGCACTGAAGACAATGCCGGCCTCGCGAAAGCCGAGTGTCAACCAGATGAGCGCCGCCACCGAAAGCACCGCGATCAGCATGTGGAAGAGCAGCCCGTTCGATTTCTCGGCGGCCGTTTCCCCGTAGTTGCGGGTGACGGAAAGCTCCACGTCAGAGGGAAGCAAAGAGCCGCGCAGCGAGTTCACGCGGGCCAGTACGCGATCGGCGACCTCGATGGCGTTGGCGCCCTTCCGCTTGGAAACGGCAAGAGTGACGGCAGGCCACAAGGAAGGATCGCCGGCCGAGGCGTAGCGAACGTATTGCGAGGGCTCCTCGCCGCCATCCTCGATCCGGGCGACGTCACCCAGAAAAACCGGGCGGCTATCGGCCACGCCGGCCACAACGCGGCGCACATCATCGGCGCAAGCGAGGAACGAGCCGGCCTCCAGCACGAACTCGCGGTTCGACCCGGAAAAACTGCCGGC
>Ga0335081_10002146_pt1 | contig 30938 bp, 25 predicted proteins | sample Lox_Sample_35_FD_206713 | JGI IMG/M metagenome (GOLD analysis project Ga0335081, IMG submission 206713) | Soil microbial communities from Loxahatchee National Wildlife Refuge, Florida, United States - Lox_Sample_3.5 | ecosystem: Environmental > Terrestrial > Soil > Wetlands | place: USA...
AGGTGCTCCGGGGGTCGAACGGGCACGCCACGTTCAGCCGCGAAGCCATTTCCCGCCGGGCACCGAACATGTGGCGCTACGCCGAGTTGCTGCCCCTCCCGCAGGGTTTTGAGCCGCGGTTGCCGGTAGGATTCACGCCGCTGTTTCAGGCTCCGCATCTGGCGGCGCGGCTGGGCGCGGAGGCGAGCAATCTTTACATCAAGAATGACGCCGTCTGCCTGCCCACGCTGAGTTTCAAGGATCGCGTGGTCGCGGTGGCGTTGTCGCAGGCGCGCGAGTTCGGGTTCGACACGGTGTCGTGTTCGTCGACCGGAAATCTGGCCAACGCGGTCGCGGCGCAGGCGGCCCGCGAAGGGTTGAAGGCGTGGATCTTCATTCCTTCCGATCTCGAGCCGGCGAAAATCCTTGGAACCAATGTCTTCGGCGCGAAAGTCGTGCGCATTGCCGGCAACTACGATCAGGTGAACCGGCTGTGCTCGCAGATCGCGGACGAACATCGCTGGGGCTTCGTCAACGTGAACCTGCGGCCGTATTACGCCGAGGGATCGAAAACCGTGGGCTTCGAGATCGCCGAGCAACTGGGCTGGCGGCTGCCGGACAACGTCGTCTGTCCGATGGCGGGCGGATCGCTGATCACGAAAATCAAGAAGGCGTTTGATGAACTGGTGAAGCTGGAGCTGGTCGAGGCGAAGGAAGTGAAATTTTTCGGAGCGCAGGCCACGGGATGTTCGCCGATTTCGACCGCGATCAAGACGGGCAGCACCGAGATCGAGCCGCAGAAGCCGGCAACGATTGCGCGGTCGCTCGCGATCGGCAATCCGGCCGACGGGCATTATGCGATCAAAACGATCAAGGGTTCGGGCGGATGGAGCGAGGACGTGAGCGATCCGGAAGTGATCGATTCGATCCGACTGCTGGCCGAAACCGAAGGCATCTTCACCGAGACCGCGGGCGGCGTGACGGTGGGCACGGCTGCGAAGCTGTACCGGCAGGACCGCATTCTGCCGGAGGAGACGACGGTGCTGTGCGTAACAGGCAACGGGCTGAAAACGACCGACGTGCTGGCCGGCATCTATCAGACCGAGCGGCCGATCGCGCCCAAGCTGGCGGAGTTCGAAACATATCTGCAGCAGACGCTCGACGTGGAAGAAGTGCCCGAGATCGTGGCCGCGGCCGAAGCCGAGCGCATAGGAGCGGCATAAACATGGCGATCAAAGTTCGGATTCCGAGTGCGTTGCGGAGGCACACGGCGGGAGTGGATTCGATCGACTGCTCAGCAGCGAATCTGGAACAGCTGTTTTCGGTGCTCGACGAAAAGTTTCCCGACCTCAAGCCGCACCTGCGCGACGACAAAGGTCAGATTCGGCGCTTTCTCAATATATATGTGAATGAGGAAGACATTCGCTTTCTGGGCGGACCGGAATACGCCTTCCAGGAAGGCGATGAGGTGCTGCTGGTACCGTCGATTGCGGGAGGGTAAGGCACCATTCTTGATTGATGATTTTTGATTGTTGATTGCAAGGCTTATCCCCGGGAGGGTTAATGGGTTTCATTCGACAATCAGAAATCAACCATCAACAATTTGTAGGCGACGCTCCGACCGTCGGGCGCTGTTAAAATTGTTTGTGATTCCCATCGGAGCGGTCTTATGAGCGACATCGGCCGGCTGTTTCAGGCCTTCGTGGCTCCCGCGATATTCTTTTCCGCCACGGCCCTGCTGATTCTCTCCATCAATGTGCGGCTGATGGGCATTGTCGCCAAGCTGCGCCATTTTGTACACGCCAGGCACGATGCGGGCAAGAGCGGGCGTCACCAGGAAGCGGAAGCCTACACTACGCAGATTCAGTCGATCGAGCAGCGGGCGGAGATGGTGCGGCGGGCCTTCCTGTTGTCACTCGTCTCACTCGTGGGGACGCTGATTTCGTGCTTGCTGCTTGGACTGGGCCTGTACTGGGAGACAGCGGCTGTAGCGGCGGCGATTGTTTTCGTGACCAGCATGCTCGTGCTGCTGGTGGGAGCGGTGTATTACATCCGGGAAGTGACGGTGGCGCTGAGTTCGGTGCGGGACGAGGCGCGGGATCTGGTCTTCATGGACCTGGGCGCGCCGCCGGAAGAGCGGGGGCGGACGGAGTTGTGAGGTGGGTGGCCCACTCAGGCCCGGTTTTGGCCTGAGCGGGGGATGGCCCGTCGCGCGTCGTCTCGCACCTTACCGCACGTCTGCGCTTACCTGCCCCGTCGATTGATGCAGTTCCTTTGCCTTATCGATCACCCACTGCGGAAAGACGGGCGCGCCCGACGGAATCTTGCCTTGCGTGATCGCCCAATGTTCGATCCACCCGCTGCCTTCTTCGCCGACGTAGGTGTCGGGCAGGCTGTAGGCGGAATCGCTCAGCGCGTCCTGCAGGGTGATGAAACGGTATCCGCGCTTGCGCAGAACGTCGAGCAATTCGCCGATGTGGTCGGCTTCGAGATTGCTCGCGTGCAGCAGCAGAATCTGCTTGGGCTCGTAGCCGACGACTTTGGCCGATAGTTGCTCGAAGTATGCGAACTGCGCGTCGTGATAGGCGAGATAGTCTTTCACGATCTGCTGCTGGAGCGCGGTGTCGTTGCGCTTCTTGGCGTCTTCGTAGACGCCGGCGAACATCCAGTCCCAGCCGTCGAGCGTGATGGGCGCGATGCGGTAGCCACGCTGCGCGAGGAACTCCTCGGCCTTGCGGCGGGTTTCGAGGTCGCGGCCGGTGTCGAGATAAGGATGGCGGAAGTAGCGCAGCCTCATCTTTTTCTGCGCCAGCAGCATGCGGATTACGCTCTCGCCCTGGATGACGTCGTCTTCCCAGGCAGCCAGGCTGTTCTGGTTGAGCGACATGTGACTGAAGGTGTGATTGCCGAGCTCGAAGCCGTAATCGAGCCACATCTGGAGGGCTTTGATGCGCTCGTCGACTTCTCCGGCCTTGTAGAGCTTTTTCTCATTGACGAAGCCGACCACGGGAATTTTCTGATCGCGCAGCGTACCCAGCAGCCTGGCAGTCATGGCGGTGATGTCGGCTGCGGGCAGGCGATCGGCCATGCCGGCGGGTAGATCGTCAAGGGTGATGGCGACCTGGCGGTCGGGCTTGGGGGCGGCCTGAGCCGATGCCGGCTGCCACGCAAGGCAGAGGCTGAAAATGGTGGAAAGGATGAGGGAGATTATGCGCAAGGTGGTTCCTCCTTCCGAGGTTCAGTCCGCAGAAATTTTTCGAACCCTGCTCCATCCGGCCATTGAAACGATACAATACTTGCAATTCCGGCGCAGCCGACGCGCCTATTACCATAGCAGCCAGGCGAGGAGATCATAAATGCTTCAGACGAAAATGAAAGTGGCCTTCTACGGACATCAGCGCCAGTACCACAACATCAAGAAGGAGATTGACGCCAACATCCACGAAGTGCTGGAAAGCGGCCAGTACGTGATGGGGCCGATGCTGGCGCGGTTCGAGAAGGAACTGGCGGAGTTTCACAAGACAAAATTCGCGATCGGCGTGGGCAACGGGACGGACGCGCTCTGGCTGACCTTCATGGCGCTTGGCATCGGCGCAGGCGACGAGTGCATCACCACGACCAATACGTTTTTTGCCACCGCGGAGGCGATCTGGATTGCGGGCGCGACCGTGGTGTTTGTCGATTCGGACGCGCGCACCAATTGCATCGATCCAACAAAGATTGAAGCCGCGATCACGCCCAAGACGAAGGCGATTGTGCCAGTCCATCTTTACGGGCAGTGCGCCGACATGAAGGCGATTCGCAAGATTGCCGACAAGCACAAGTTGCTGGTGATCGAGGATAACGCGCAGGCAATCGCCGCTCGCGGCGACGGATTCCGCATCGGCGAACTGAGCGATGCGGCGACCATCAGTTTCATTATTCAGAAGAATCTGGGAACGTTCGGCGACGGCGGCGCGGTGGTCACGAACAACTCCGAAGTGGACCGCATTGTGCGCAAAATGCGCAATCACGGATCGGACAAGCGCTCCTGCCACAGCTACGGATTCAACAGCCGGCTCGACGATCTGCACGCGGGCGTGCTCAGCGCAAAGCTGCGCCACATTGACGAATGGAGCGACCAGCGCCGGAAGTGGGCGGCGCGCTATAGCAAAGGCCTCGCCGGCGCACGCAACATCACGCAGCCCTATGAAATGCCCGGCTACCGCCACGTTTACCACCTTTATGTAATCGAGACGAAGCAGCCGAAGCATCGCGATCCCCTGCTGAAGTTCCTGAACGACGAAGGGATCGACGCGAAGTGCCACTATCCCATCGCGATTCACCAGCAGGAAGGATATCCGTGGGGCAAGGGCGCGCGCATCGCGGGGCCGATTCCGAATTCGGAGCGCAATGCGGCGTGCTGCGTGTCGCTGCCGATGTTCCCTGAGCTGACCGCGGAAGAAGTCGACTACACGGTCGAGCGCGTGATGGAGTGGGATCGGAGCGCCAAATGAACGAGAGAGGTCACGGGAACTATCGAGTCGTTGTTGTGGGAATGGGAAAGCGCGGGATGCATCATGCCCGGGCTTTTCAAGCCAATGGCCGGTTCGAAGTCGTGGGCGTCTGCGACGTAGATGCAGCGCGCATGGACGCGGCGGCGCAGCAGTTTGGCGCGGCCAAAGATTCGGACGCTCTGCGGCTCGGCAAGGCCGTAAAACCGGACGTGTTCTGCTTCTGCACGCTGCCCGACCTGCGGACTCCGATGATTCAGGCGGGGATCGAAAGCGGCGCGCGGCTGATTGCGTTCGAAAAGCCGGTGGCGCTGACGAGCCGCGAAGGCATGCAGGTGCGAAAGCTGCTGACTGAAAGTGGAGTGAAAGCGGTGGTCAGCCATCAGCATCGCTACGGCGAGCATTACCGCAAGGTGAAGGAGATCGTCGCGAGCGGGGCGCTGGGTCGCGTGCACACGGTGTACGGCACGGCTTCCGGCTGGATGATGCACATGCTCTCGCACCTGATCGATTACATGCGCTGGTACAACGGCGAAGCTCCGGCGCAGTGGGTGATGGGGCAGGCGACGGGCGAGGGCAAGATGAAGGATCTGCATCCGTCGCCGGATTACATTGGCGGGTTCATTCAGTTCGCCAACGACGTCCGCGGCGTGGTCGAGTGTGGCGCGGGCGCTCCCGATGTGCCGGAAGTGGATTACTGGTGGCGGAAGTGCCGCATCGGGGCGCAGGGCACGGACGGCTTCGCGGAAGTTCTCACCGGCAACGGATGGCGCGCGGTCACCAAGGCGGGCGCGAGTTCGGGACCTGGCTGCATGAACTACGATCTCGACATGCCTCCCTACATTCAGGACATGGCCAACTGGCTCGACGATGAGCGTAAGGTGCATCCGTGCAATTTCGAGAGCGCGTATGCGGGATTTGAGATCATGATGGCGCTCTGCCGCTCGGCCGTGGACGGAGGCCAGGTCGCCCTGCCGCTGACCGAGCCTGCGGACGAGGTCGAAATGCTGCGGGCGTACGTGGCGGGGCGGAAGGTTCTGCCTACGACAGCGGCGAATGCGAAGGAGTATGGGGTGGCTGAGTTTGCGGGCGTAAAGTAACTTTTTTCGCGGTTGCCCCACCATGGTCGCGTTTTGTGCGACAGGGTGGGGATTATTCTGCTTGTCATCCTGAGCGAAGCTGCCGTCCGCGAAGCGGACGGCAGCACAGTCGAAGGACCCCGCGTCTGCCCGTAGCGCCTGCGGCCTGTCTGGGAGTTCCTACAGGGCTTTCAGCAGCATCGTGCGAATTCCTTTGTACGTTCTTCTCGCTCCGAACGGGCACGGGGTTCTTCGACTCCGTGCAGGCTTCACTTCGTGAGGCCCGCACTCCGCTCAGAATGACAGTGATGGTTTACTTCGTTAATTCCCCCGTGGGTTCGAAGCGAACCCCGGCAACGGCGGTGCCCGACGCCAGCACTTTCCGGATTCCCTCGCGATTCGGGCCCGCCTGCGCGATGGCGGCGGAGAGAGTGCGCAGGGCTTGGTCCACGGGAGTTCCTTCGGGCAGGCGGAAAATCCAGGGGATGTTCGTTGACGTGAGCGCGCGGTCGGACGAGACCGCGAGAACAGGCACGAACGATTTCACGCCAATCTGCTCGGCAAGATGGCCGGAGTTGCGATCGAGGGCGATCACGGCGAGTACGTGGTCGTCGTAGACGGCTTTGACGAGATCGTCGGAAGCCTTGCCCCAGGAGGTTTCGGAGGGGATTGGGATGAGGGAAAATCCCCACTTCTCGCGCAAAGAACGCGCCTGTAATGGGGCACGCGGCTGCCGAGCTTCGCTCGACTGGACAGCCGGGGGCGGCTGTCCCCAGATGAGTTTTTTCACCACTTCCTCGGCGTGCGGCCCGAAGACTGCAATCTTCAATGCGCCTGATTTCTGATTGGGCAGCGCGGGACCGGCGTAATCCACGCCGTCTTCGCCGACGCGGGCGTAGGCCTTCTGCATGGTGATGCGGCGGTAGGAAATCGCTCCGTCGTGCACGCGGGCGAGAAACATGGGGGCAATGTTTTTGCAGTTAGGATCGAACACCATGTCGCCGGTCACGCCTTTGTACTTTTCAATGCCGGTGAGCGCATCGCGAATTCGTCCTTTGTTGAGGCCGGCGCGGCAGATGGCGTCGAGCAGAATCTGCATCTGATCGTAGGCGAGCGCGGCAAAGTGGTCGGGCTTTTCGTGATAGCGCGCTTCGTAGCGGGAGACGAAGTCGAGCCAGCGCGGGTCGGTGCGTGTCGGGTCGTAGGGGAAAACTGCTTCGAAGCCTTCGGCTGCGGCACCGGCCAGCGTGACGAGTTCGTCGCCGCCTGTACCGGAAACCGTCCTGTGGCTGCCGAACACTCGCTGCTTCATGCCGAGTTCGCGCATCTCTTTGAGAATTTCGGCGGTGGGGCCGACGTCGGCCCAGATGACAATGGCGTCCACGCGCGAATCTTCGATGACGGCGAGTTGATGGTGGTAGTCGCTCTCGCCGGGCATGAATTTCTGCTCGATCACGACGGGATGGCCAAGGCGGCGCGAGGCATCGCGGAATTTCAGGACTCCAAAGCGACCATAGCGATTGTTCACGCGCAGAAGCGCAACCCGTTTGAAACCTAGTTCCGTGTAGATGTGGCGCGCCAGCGTGTAGCCCTGTACGCGATCGTCCTGAATGTCGGTGAAATACCACGGGATGATGGTTTCAGGAATGGTGGGATCGGTCGAGGCGCTGTTCACGATCGGGGTCTCGGCTTTCAGCGTGAGGCGGAGCGCGATGTGTGTGGATTCGGCGCTGATCGACCCGAAGATGGCCCAGACCCTGTCTTCGTAAATCATGCGGACCGCCTGGTTCGAGGCCGCGCCCCAAATCTCGGAATCTTTAGAGACCCCCGCGGTTGAAGGGATGTTGATTTGCCAGTTGTTGTAGTCGTTGTGAGTGATGAGGCGGAACGGCTTGCCGCCGTAGCCGCCGGCGGCGTTGGCCTCGTCAATCGCCATCTGCGCGCCGTTGAGCATGCGATCGCCGAGAACGTGGTCAGGGTCGTAGTTGAGCGGGCCGAGAAACCCGATGCGAATCTCGTCGAGCGTCTTCAGATCGGGGTCGGGGACGTCGCGGGCGGCGCCGTTGTATTCCACGAGATCCTGATAAAACTCGTGATAAGGCTTGGTGAACTTCGAGAAGGGACGCAAATCGTCGGGCGCGCCGGTGTAGGGCTTGAGGGTGCGATTCGGCGGCGGGCCGGGAGGATTTTTCCCGCACGCGCAGGGAGCGGGCGCTTGCGCCCACACCGCCGCCGCGAGCACAGCCGTCATTACGAGAGCGTTCATGAGACGCATGGAACAAGCTCCTTCGAGCTAGTTACGCTGCGGAGCTTCACTCCGCCGGACAGCCGAGGGCGGCTGTCCCTGCACAAGCTCCTTATTCCGCCGTTTCACGCCGGAACATGGCAATCGCCTCAATCTCGACCAGCAGATCGGGACGGCAGAGAATCGCCTGAATCCCGGTGGATGCCGGCAGGGGATCGAGCTTCTGCTCGCGATAGAACTCAGTGCGTTCCTCGTTGAAGGCCTGATAGTCGCGCTCGATGTCGCGCAGATAGCAGGTTGTGCGCACAATGTCATGCCAGGTCGCGCCTTCCGAGGCGAGCAGCTTGGTGATGTTGTCGTAAGTGCGGCGGACCTGCGCACGCAGATCCCCAACATGCACGGTGCGCCCCTGATCGTCGATGCTGGCGGTGCCCGAGATGAGCAGAATCGTCAGCCCATTCAAATCGATGCGCATGCCCCGGGAAAAGGCGCTTCCGTAGTCGTAAGCTTCGTTCAGCGCTTCGTGATTGGTGATCGCCCGCTTTACGACTGGCGCGCTGGCGAGTTCTGCGAATAGCTCTTGAACATTCATAGCAATTGCTCCCTGATGGTGCTTATTTTTGGTTTGTTGCCGGTTTTGCATTGAGAACCTTCGTATTCAGAATTCGTGCCGTCTCGACCGCATTGTTCCGACGAATGCCGTGACTCAATCCCTTGGCGGTGGCGACCCAGAGGTCGTCGCCTTGAAAATCCACCCCGAGAACATAGTTGTGGGCTGGGGCGGTGGTCACGGGAATCCTTGTCACGTTGCCGGCCGCATCGCGCACGAGCATCTCAGGCTTGTGCGTGCCGAGCGCAGGACGGTAAACCGCCCAGTTTTCGCCGTCGTAATAGGCCAGTCCCTTGTCGGTCGAGAACCAGGCACGGTTGGCGTCGACGCCCTTGACCTGATTGAGAAAGTCGCTGGGCAGGCCGCTGTCTTTCTTGAGGAAGTTATGCCAGTAGCGGCCGTCGTAGCGGCTGGCGCCGAAATAAGTCGCGACCCAAAGAATCTTGTCAACGTAGCTCACCGAAGTGGTGATTTCGTGAATCAGTCCCTGGTCTTTCATCAGGACCATCTCAGTTTCGCCGTCGGGATCGTTGTAGTCTTTCCAGCGTCCGGTAGCGACGTCGTATTCGAGGACGCCCCCACCCCACACTGCGTAATAGACCTTGTCGTCGGCCGGGCTGACGGCGTAGGTCCAGATTTCAAACATAGGCGTGTTGCGCTCGTTGAAGAGATCCCACTGGCCGGTACGGGTGTTGAGACGGCTGGCGCCGGCGGCGGTCGCGGTCCAGACGTAATCGCCGCGCACGCCGACTCCGTAGACGACGTCGTTGCTCAGGCCGGAATTTAGCTGCGTATAGGTGTCAATGCGGCCGGCGGAAATGCGGCTGAGTCCGCCCATGGTGCCCGCCCAGACGTCGCCCGTGCGCTTGTCGAGCGCGAGCGAGAGGACGGCCTGATGGGCGAGGCTTTGCTCTCTGGCGTCGGGATCGGGACGAAAGACTTTCCAGGCGCCGTTTTCGTAAAGGCCCAGTCCGTTTTCGGTGCCGGTCCAGATCCGGTTGCCGTCCACCAGCACGCAGAAGACGTGATTGTCGGGAAGGCCGTTGGCGGTGGTGAAATTTTCCCAGCGGAAACGCGGGAGGTCCTGGGCGGAAGCGAGGGAGGCCGCGAGCGCCAGAACAACCGTCGTGATCAGGATTCGCGTCTTCATAACGTTTTCAAATACTCGATAAGATCGTTCAATTCATCTTTCGTGAGATCGTTGGTCACCCCGTGCTTGTCTTTGGGGTTGAACACGGTCCAAATTTCTTCCAGCGAGCGCGCAGAGCCGTCATGCAGGTAGGGCGCCGAATAAGCGACGTTGGGAAGTTGCGGCACGTCAATCACGGGCGAGCGGTCGGTGAGTTTGCCGGTGCCAACGTTGATCTGCCTCTGGCTGGTGTACTTAGGCCCGCTGTGGCAATAGCCGCATTGATTGGCTTCGGGAATGGGCGCGCCGTTCTTGGTCTTGATGCGTTCGAAAATCGCCTTGCCGCGCTCCTGTGCGGGTGTGAGCGCGTCGTTGGCGAGGCGATAGCGGTTGGGGCGATATGGCAGCGAATACACGAACGTGACCAGGTCGGTAAGTTCCGAGGGCGTGAAACTCTGCGAGCGATAAAAGAATTTTTCCGTGCGCGGCCCGCATTCGGTCGGCATGTCGGGATTGCCGCCGTTCCATTTGAATGGCTCGGTGCCAGCAAGATCTTCGAGCGAGCGATTGTCAACGATGTCTTTGCCGAAGCCGTCGGGCTCCAGGTCCCACTGCAGGCCGTCGATGGTGGCATCGATGTGGCAATTCGAGCAGCCGAAGCCGCCTTGAAAGGCGAAGTCAGCAGTGTAGAAGAGGCGCTCGCCGCGGCGGATGGCGTCGATGTTCTTCGGGCCGCCGAGGTCAAGCGTCGAGACGACTTTATCTGTGGCCGTATCAATGACGGTAATGTTGTCGTCAAGACGGTTGGCAACGTAGAGGCGCTTCCCGTCCGGAGAAAGCGCGACGCCGCGCGGATTGTGGCCAACGGGAATGCGGGCGAGCACGTAGTCGGCGGAGGCGGAGAGATCGTTTGCGAAGGATGTGGCGCCGGCACTTCTCCCCGCGAGGCCCCGGCGCGTGCGCACGGTTTTGAGTAGGCGCGCGACATCGATCACGGTGACACTCTCGGCTCCGGCCGTAGTCAAGAAAAGTTTCGCTTTGTCGGGAGCGATGGCGACTCCCCACGGCAACGCATAGTAGTGATCGAGTTCATCAATCGGAATCTGGACGGGTTCGCCAACGTCTGGACCAAACAAGGTGAGCGAGTCGCCGAAGGCCCATCCGTGTTCGACATGGGCGAGCGGAATCAGATTCTTGGGCCGGAGCTGCGCCGCGACACCGAGCTTGCCGTCAACCGAGATCGCCACGTGAAACACTCCGGCAACGTTGTGCAGAAGCTTGCGATCGACGACCATCTGCCGCTCGGTCTCGATGACCGTGATCTCCGAGTTCGGCGGCGTGCGGAACTTGCCGATGTTGGGATAGACGTGCGTGCAGAAGATCTGCTTGCCGTCAGGAGCCAAGGCCAGGTAGCTGGCGCCTCGGCCGGCTAGAAGGCGCTTGGTTTCCTGCCCTGATTTGAGGTCGATGACGGAGACGTCGCCGCTCAGCCGGTTGGCGACGTAGAGGGTTGTGCCGCTGCGATCGGCAATGACACCTGTAGGTTCGAATCCGGCGGGCAATGTTTGTACAACTTTCAGCGCGGCAGTGTCGATAACGGAAACCGTGTCGGACCAGGCGTTGGTGACGTAGAGTTGGCGTCCGTCAGGAGATTGGGCGATGCCACGGGGAACGTGTCCGACCGGAATGCTGGCTTCGATTTTGCCGGATCGCGAGTCGATGACGCGGATTTCGTCGCTGCCTTCGCAGACAACGTAGAGCCGCGGGCCGCCTGAGGAGAAACTCATTTCAATGGGGGAAAGGTAGCGCTCGCGGAGAGCGGGAGCTTGTTTCGGTGCGGGCTGGGCGGCAATGGTCAGCATGACGACGGCAATGACCGCGGCGACGCAAAAGGCGACCCTCAGGCGCTGAAGCGCATCCCTCCTTTCGAGCCCGTGACGGCACCCTTCGACTCCCCGCGCTACGCTCGGCTCGCTCCGGGCAGGCTTAAAGGCGTACACTCGTGCCCTTCCCCGTGCAGCCGGCGTCCCGGCCATTCCCTTCCCACCTCTCTCCGTCCAGGAAAGAATCCGCGCGCGGAAGGTGGAGCGATCGTGCATCTAGGGCTCCTCCACGGTAAGAATGCGGTCGACGGAGAGATTCTCGAGCGTCTGCTCCTGGCCGCTGGGCCAGTGGATGGTCAGCTTGTCGACTTTCGGCGCGGCGCCGAGGCCGAAGTGGATGCGGCCGTCGTCCTGCGACAAGTAGCCCGATCCGGCGAAGCGCTCGGCGGTCTGCTTGCGGCCCCCGGCGAGCAATTCGAGGCGTGCGCCGATGCCGTCGCGATTACTCTTCTTGCCTTTCAGTTTCACTGTGAGCCAGTGATTGCTGTTCTGCGTGACGTTGTGCAGAAGCATCGCGGGCGCGCCGAGATTCACGACGAAGGCGTCGATTTTGCCGTTGTTGTCGTAGTCGGCGAAGCAGGCGCCGCGGGAAACGGTTTTTACGTCGAGCACCGGGCCGGCTTCGCGCGAAACGTCAGCAAACTTGCCGTCGCCCAGGCCACGAAACAGCGACTGCTCCTGGGGCACGAGATGGATGAGTCCACCGTGAAAAATCAGGATGTCGAGCCAGCCGTCGTTGTCGAAGTCGTAGACGCCTGTGCCCCAACTGGTGTATTGCGCCGTGGCCTGCGAAATGCCGGAACTCGGGCCGATATCTTCGAATCCGTTCGCACCTGTGTTGCGCAGGAGCCGGTTGTATTTCGAGTCGGTCACCCAGAGATCGAGCCGTCCAGTGCCGTCAATATCGGCGAAGACGGGACCCATCGCGGAAGTGTTCTCGCCGTCCTGGCCGTAAGCTGCGCCCAGGTCGCCCGCGATTTCCTCGAACGTTCCGTCATGTTTGTTGTGAAAAAGGAAATTTTCGGTCTTGTCGTTGGCCACGTAGATGTCGGGCCAGCCGTCGCCGTCGAAGTCGGCCGCGGTCACACCCATGGTGCGGCCTTTGTAGGCGCCGATGCCCGACTTATCAGTCACGTCGGTGAACGTGCCGTTGCAGTTGTTGTGGTAGAGGCGGTTGGTGTCTCCAGCGTAATCGAGCGGGCCGGGATAATTGTCCGCAGCGTAAAAATTCCGGTATTTGGGATCGAACTTCACGTAGCGGCCGACAAACAGATCGACGCATCCGTCGCGGTCGTAGTCGAGCCAGGAGGAGCTGATCGACCAGCCGTCGACTTTGATCCCGGCTTTTTCCGTCACATCGGTGAAGGTGCCGTCGCCGTTGTTGTGATAGAGAATCGCTTTGCCGTAGCCGGTGACGAAGAGATCGACGAAGCCATCGTTGTCGTAGTCGGCGGCAATGGCAGCGGTGCCGAAGATGTTAGCGCCGACGCCGGCCTGGTCGGTGACATCAGTAAAGGTGCCGTCTCCGTTGTTGCGGTAGAGATGATTGTGTGGCGGCGTGGCAGGTGGCTGCTTGAGCGGGTAGGGATGCATTCCCTCTTCGAGCGGCTTGCCGCTGACAACGTAAAGGTCAGGCAGGCCGTCGTTGTTGTAGTCGAACCAGACACAGCCCGAACCGGTGCTCTCGAGCAGGGAGCCGAGTTTTTCGGCGCCAAAGCTGTGGGTGAACTGAATGCCGGATTTCGCAGTTGCGTCCTCGAAGCGGATAGTGCTGGGCGCGGTTGTGGCCGGAGTTTGCGCGAGCAGCGAAGAGGAGAACAGGAGCGAGGCAAGGATGGTCAGCTTCACGCTAGTGTCCTCCTGCGGCTTTGGGCGCGTCGCCGCCGGTCATGTCGGCGGGAGTCGTGGATTTCAGCAAAATCATGGGAACGGCATTTTCAGGCGAGGTCTCGGGGCCGGCGTGGCATCCAACGCAAGCGCGCTGCTCGCCGCGGCGCATCCAGAAGAATCCCGCTTCGCGTTTCAGAGTCTTTCCGGCGGCATCGAGCAGTTCGATTTGCAGCGGCTGATCGGAGGGGACGTGGACGAAGAACGATCCGTCGCGCTCGACCGGCGCGGTGCCCAGCAATTTCGGCTCGCCGGAATCGCCGCGCGTATAAACACGCGCGGTGCGGATCGCCCCGGCCGCAAACGAATATTTCGATGTGTAGGCGTTCAGGCACAGCAGATTGGCGTTCGGCCAGTCGTGCAGGCCGGAGGGATGCCGGTTGGGCGAGGCTTTTGCGGCGACGGGGACGGCGAAGACGAGTCGCAAGCGAGCAGAGCCGGGGCTCCATAGCATCAGTTGAAAATTCGCCTTGGCGTTTGGCCGCCAGGAGAGCATCCAATCGCCGGAAGCAACTTCTACAATGTCACCGGAGTATTCTCCCGTCGGCGCAGTAATCAGGACCTCGCGGGCGCGGGCCGAGGTGAACCGAGCCAGGCCAGATTGCGAGGCAAACACAACATCGCCCGATTCGATCTGTCTGCCCTGATATCGGGCGTGGCCATGATCGCAGCGATACGACTCGACGCCACTGCCGTCGGAGTAGATGGTATAGAGTTCCGGCGTGGCTTCGGTTCCCAGCGGATATCCAGCTTCGAAAAGAATGCGACCGTCACGAAGAATGTCAGTGGGAAGAAAATTGGCCGGGCCGTAGGTGAGGGCGAGAGGCTTGCCGCCGGCCAAGTCGAGAGCTTCGATCACGAAGCGTCCGCCGATTTTCCGGGCATAAACGATGCGATCGTCGGGAAGATAAAAGGGACGAATGCAGTCTTCCGGGCCGAAAGTGATGCGGCGTGGTTCTCCGCCCGAAACCGCTACCGCGAACACCTGCCAGGGATCTTGTGGGTGATGTTTCCCGGCGAACAAAACGCTCTGGCCATCGGAGGAAACTGCAGGATCCGCCGAAGCGACGAAGTCTGGTACGAACGCATGGTGTCCCGCCGCATCATGCAAGATGATGGCCGCTCCGGCCGGAAAGCGCTCGCCGCCGCGCATCCAGGCCAGCGGCTCGTAATGTGTGGCGGTGGTGTAGAGAAATACGGGCTCGGTCTCAGGTGAGGCTTGCACTTTGGTCCATGTAAACGCAGCCAGGTAGAGGAGAGCCGCGAGCAAAACAAGAGTGGAGCGCGGCGGCACTAATCGTGTCCTCCTGCGGCGACAAGTTGCGGACCAGGTTGGCGGGATTCCTGCCGGAGGGCTAGGTATGGTTCGAGGTCGTCCATCATGTCCCGGAATTCGCGGAAGTTGAGCGATTGCTCTCCGTCGCTCATCGCGGTCTCGGGGTGAGGATGCACTTCCACGAGCAGTCCATCGGCGCCGACGACGGCTGCGGCCCGTGCCAGCACTGGAACCAGGCTTCGCACGCCGGCGGCGTGGCTGGGATCGACGATGACGGGAAGATGCGACACGGTCTTCAGCACCGGAACGGCGGCAATGTCGAGCGTGTTTCGCGTGGCGGTCTCGAAGGTGCGGATGCCGCGCTCGCAGAGAATAATGTCGGGATTGCCCGCAGTGGCGATGACCTGCGCCGAGCACAGGAACTCTTCCAGGGTGGCGGTCATGCCACGCTTCAGCAGAACGGGACGCTTGCAGCGGCCGAGAGCTTCGAGCAGGGCGTAGTTCTCCATGCTGCGCGTGCCAACCTGCATGACGTCGGCATATCCGGCGATCAGTTCGACGTCTTCCTCGCTCATCACTTCAGTGACGATGGCAAGGCCTGTCTCCTCGCGCGCCTTGCGCAGGAGTTTGAGGCCTTCCTCCCCCAAGCCTTGGAACGAATAGGGAGATGATCGCGGCTTGTAGGCGCCGCCCCGCAGCAGACGGGCGCCAGCCTTGGCGACGGCTTCGGCGGTGCGCAGGAGCTGATCTTCAGATTCGACGGCGCAAGGTCCGGCCATCACTACGAAATCGTCGCCGCCGATCTCGATATCGCGAACGCGGACGACACTACGACCACAATCGCTCGTCTTGGCGACAAGATGGAAGCGCGAGAATTGCCCATTCCACCTGGGATTCATGAGCGCTGCAATTCTAGTAATCGGCGCGAGCACGCATCATTACTACGAATCCATTAGTCGGCTCGAAGAGAGCCGAAAACGAGCGCGCAAGACGCGAAGGGCGGGTCACTAAGTGATTTGTTTTCGCGCGAGAGCGAGCGACTTGTGACCACAATCACGCATGTGAGAGACGGCGCGCACAAAGCAGTGTAAAAACGGTGACATTGGCTGCCGCGGCGTGCTTTTAGCCGCGCGCGGTATACTTTCACGACAGTGCCGGCGACACGACGCAGCACACCGACTTCTATCAGGAGACACCCCATGCAGAGCCGCATCACCGGCACCACCATGCCCGTACTCGAATTCCTGCTTGAACCGAATGAGGCCATCATTTCTGAAGCCGGAGAACTTTCCTGGATGGGCAGCTCCATCCAGATGACGACGCACACACAATTCGCAGGCAGCGGAGGCCTTTTCGGCATCATCAAGCGCGTGGCCGGCGGCGGGTCGATCTTTATGACCGAATACCGTGCGCTCGGTGCGGGCGGCGAACTGGCGTTCGCGACCAAACTGCCGGGACACATCGTTCCCGTTGAAGTCTCACCCGGTCACGAGTACATGATTCATCGCCATGGATTTCTCTGCGCGACGTCGCAGATTCAAATCGGCGTCGGCTTCCAGCAGTCGCTGGGCGCGGGCATTTTCGGCGGCGACGGATTCCTGCTGCAAAGGCTGAGCGGACAAGGCACTGCATGGCTGGAACTCTCGGGAGAGCTGGTGGTGCGCGATCTGCAGCCGGGTGAAAATCTGCGTGTGCATCCCGGTCACGTGGGCGCGTTTCAGTCGGGCGTCTCGTTTGAGATCACGACCGTGCCCGGTATCAAGAACCTCATTTTCGGCGGCGACGGAATTTTTCTCGCTTCGCTGACCGGCCCGGGAAGAATCTGGCTGCAAACGCTTCCCATCTCCAAATTGGCGCACGCCCTCGCGCACTACATGCCGCATGAAGCCTCAAGACAAACGGTGGAAGGCGGCGTGGTCGGCGGAATTGTGGGATCGATTCTCGACGGCATGAAGTAGGAGACCTCCATGAATATTTCTGCGCGCGCCATTTTTGCCCTGTCCGTGTGCCTGGCCGCGATGGCCCAGGACGCCTTGAAATATCACGCAGCAGAGGGTGACTTCATCGCCCACAACTTCAAGTTCCGGTCGGGCGAACAACTTGCGGATTTGCGCCTGCACTATCGTACGCTGGGCCAGCCGAGCCGGGACGCTAACGGGCACATCACCAATGCGGTGCTGCTGCTGCACGGCACGGGAGGATCGGGACAGCAGTTTCTGGCGCCGCAATTTGCCGACGAACTGTACGGTCCGGGGCAGCCGCTTGACGTAAGCCACTATTTCATCATCCTGCCCGACGGTATTGGCCACGGACAGTCCTCGAAGCCGAGCGACGGGATGCACGCGCATTTTCCGCAGTATGACTACGACGACATGGTCGCAGCCCAGCATCTGCTTCTCACCGAAGGGTTAGGCGTGCAGCACCTGCGGCTGATTCTCGGCACTTCCATGGGATGCATGCATTCGTTCGTGTGGGGCGAGACTTATCCCACGTTCATGGACGCGCTGATGCCGCTGGCCTGCCTGCCGGTGCAAATCGCAGGGCGCAACCGCGTGTCGCGCGAGATGATGATGGTGGCGATCCGCAACGATCCGGACTGGAAAAACGGCGAATATACGGAGCAACCGAAGCGGGCGCTGCGGACAGTGGAAGATTTGCTGGTAATCCTGGGCAGTGCGCCGTTCGTCATGCAGAAGCAACTGCCGACGCGCGACGACGCAGACAAGTTCGTTAGCGCTACGGTGGAAGGGCGAATCGCCGGGCTAGACGCGAACAATACGCTTTATCAAATCAATTCGTCGCGCAATTACGATCCATCACCGCATCTGGAGGAGATCGTTGCCTCCGTCATGTGGATCAACTCCGCCGACGATTTCATCAATCCACCGGAACTGGGGATTGCGGAAAAGCAGAGCAAGCGGCTGAAGAACGGGACGTTCGTGCTGCTCCCAATCAGCGAAAACACGCACGGACACGGCACTCATACCTGGGCGGCGGCGTGGAAGAACTATCTGGTCGACCTCCTGAACCGCTCGGCGCGCTGAGGGGTGGATCACAGTGACGCCGGAGAGAGAAGCCTTCTTCGCGGGTTCTGCGGCCGTTCTTTGCGACCTTCGCGGTAAACTGACAACCCAGCCGCTAAGAACGCGAAGGATGCGCAAAGTGCGCAAAGGGAGATGCGGAGGGAGCTTAGAGTGTGCCGCTAGTAACCACCGGTCTGATGTCCCCAGCACCCACCCATCAGGTAAACTAATAAATTCATCCCCCATGATCAACGACAAGCGCATCGCGGTGGTTATGCCCGCCTACAACGCGGAGCGAACCCTCCGGGCGACGGTGGCGGAATTGCCGGAGATCGTCGATATCCGCATCTTGGTGGACGACCACAGCCACGACAATACGGTAGCGCTGGCCCGCGAACTCGGGCTGCAGATTTACCAGCACGACCGCAACTACGGTTACGGGCGCAATCAGATGACCTGCTATCGCGAGGCGTTGGCAGCGGGCGCTGACGTCGTGATCATGGTGCATCCCGATTATCAGTACACTCCGCTGCTGATCACGGCGATGTCGAGCATGGTGGCTTACGGCGTCTATGACGTGGTGCTGGGATCGCGCATCATCGGAGGCCGCAGCCTCCGCGGCGGCATGCCGCGGTACAAGTACATTGCCAACCGTTTGCTGACCCTGGCTGAGAATCTCCTGCTGCGCGTGCGGCTTTCCGAATATCACACCGGATACCGCGCCTTTAGCCGCAAAGTTCTGACCGAATTGCCGCTGCTCGAGAATTCCGACGATTTCGTCTTCGATAACCAGATGCTGGCCCAGTGCGTGTACTTCGGCTTCCTGATTGGAGAAGTGTCCTGCCCGACGAAATATTTTGGTGAAGCTTCGTCCATCAATTTTCGCCGCAGCGTGATCTACGGATTTGGCGTGCTGGCCACAGCCGTACAGTTTTTCCTGCAGCGGAAGAAACTACTGAGCCTTCCTCGCTTCAGCACCGACGGGCGCAAACTCGAATCGGGTTTCGACGGGTATTATGCCCGAGACGGCGAAAGTGTGAGGTCGGCGTAGGGAGCCGCCTGGTTCCCTTCGAATGCCAGAACCTGCACAAAATCGGGAGCACATTTCGCGGGTAAGCAGCGACTGGTCTGCCCGGAACCTCGCGATCGTTGCTTTGCTGGCGGTGTTTGCGTTGCTGGTCATGGGCTACCATCCCGGCCTGGAGGACGACGCGTTTTATCTGGCAGCGATCAAGAAGGATCTGAACCCGGTGCTCTTTCCCCACGACTCTGATTTCTTCACGGTGCAGTTTCAAGCGACGATTTTCGACAAGCTGATCGCAGCTTCGGTTCGCCTGACTCACTTGCCGTTGGCGTGGGCGGCGATGTTTTGGCAGTTCGTCGCAGTTTTCTTCATGCTTCATGGTTGCTGGCGGATCGGCCGGCGTTGTTTCCGGGACGCCCCGGCGCAGTGGTCAGCGGTGGCGTTGATTGCCGCACTGCTCGCCCTGCCGGTTTCCGGCACGGGGATCAATCTTGCCGATCAGTACCTTCACCCGCGGACGCTGGCCACGGCGGCGATCCTGGCCGCGGTCGTTGCCGTTCTGGACCGGCGTTTTTGGCGCGCGGGAATTCTGCTGGCGGTCGCGGCGTCGATTCATGTGATTATGGCTGCCTTCGGAATGTCGTTATGTGCATTCCTGTGGTGGCAGCAGCGGGACGTTCTGCGGCTGCGCGTGATGACGCCCGCTGCGGCGGTAATGCTCGTCCCTTTTCGATGGTCTCTGAGCTGGATGTTTGCGCCGGGCTCGGAGGCGTGGCGGGATGCTGCCTCTACCCGCAGCTTTTATTTCCTTAGCCGGTGGGAATGGTATGAATGGCTGGGAGTGTTTGCGCCGATCGTCCTGATTTATTCGTTTCGTTGTTTCTTGCAGCGGCGGCATGAAACGGGCGAACTGCTGCAGGTCGTGTCGGGCCTGTTCTGCTACAGCGTTTTCCAGACCGTGGCAGGTCTCGCGGTCATGTTTCCTGCAAGTCTCGAGCGCCTGCGTCCGTTTGAGCCGATGCGGTATTTGCACCTCGTTTATGTGTTTTTCTTTCTTTTGGTGGGAGGGCTGCTGGGACAGTACGTGCTGCGGCGGCGTGTCTATCGCTGGGCAATGCTGTTTGTGCCGTTGAGCGTCGGCATGTTTTACGCGCAGCGGCAGATGTATCCGGCAACCGAGCATTTGGAATTGCCCGGGGCGGCGACGGAGAATCAGTGGCTTCAGGCATTCTCGTGGATCCGGCAGAATACGCCGGTGGACGCGCAGTTTGCACTCGATCCGCATTACGTTGAATTGCCGGGCGAGGACTATCACGGATTTCGTGCGCTCGCCGAACGCAGCGTCCTCGCCGACTACGTGAAAGACGGCGGCATGGCCGCGCGCGTGCCGCGGCTGGCTCCGCGATGGCTGAAGGAAGTGGCGGCCCAGAGCGGCTGGCGGAAGTTTCAGACCGCCGACTTCGCGCGGCTGAAGCGGGATTTCGGAGTGAACTGGTTCATTCTGTCGCATGCGGACGCTGAGTTCTCAAATGCCCAGCCGAGTCCCGTCGCCTGCCCCTACGACAATGATGAAGTGAGGGTATGCTTCTTAGACGAGGAGCACCCTCGGCACAGCGGGCTGGATGCCGACAAGGCAGCCGCTCTGAGGATGGTGCTAGCGTGGAAGAGCGGCCCTTTCGGGCCGCGTTAGTCGCTTAAGATTTGTCGGGCTTTAGCCTCCATGTTATCTCTGCCTCCGGGCTTTGTGCACGTTAATGCCAACAAACGCCAACTCTCCATCGCGAATTCCGACTCATGTATGGATGGCCGCCGTGGCGCTCGCCCTCCGGCTTGCAGTCATCCCCTTCGTCTACCGCGACTGGATGGACCCGTTTGTGCTCGGGCACTGGGCGTTTGGATTGGTGGCGCGCTCGATCGTTCTCGGACACGGCTTCGGAAACGTGTTTGCCGAGACCGGACCGACAGCGGTCGTGCCGCCGGTTTATGCGTATGTGCTCGCGGGCATTTTCAAAATTGCCGGAATTGAAACCAAAGCCTCGGTGCTCGCCGCGTTGGCGCTGAACAGCTTGTTTTCAGCACTCACTTGCATCCCGGTTTTTCTGCTGGCGAAACCAGCGTTCGGCTCGCGCGTGGCGAAGTGGGCGGGATGGGGATGGGCGTTCTCTCCGTATGGCGTTTACTACGGCGCGGACTGGGCGTGGTCAACTTGCCTGCTGACGCTCGAACTCGCGTGCCTGTTTCTGTTGGCGTGGCGGCTGGAAGATTGTTCTCGCACGCGGGACTGGCTCCTGTTCGGATTCCTGGGCGGCATCGCTGCGCTCACCGAGCCCGTGTCCTTATCCGTCGTGCCGCTGCTTGGCTTGTGGACGATTTATCGCCGGTATCGTCAGAAACAGCCCTGGAAAGCGCCAATGGCCGCCGCGGCTCTGGCTGCGATTGCCGTGCTCTCGCCGTGGTTCGTGCGCAATTACGAAGTCTTTCATCGCTTCATCCCCGTGCGCAGCGGCTTCGGGCTCGAGTTCTACATGGGCAACAACGGCTACTCGACGCGCTGGGTTAATAGCAGCCTGCATCCCAATCACAGCGACGTGGAGTTGGCAGAGTACGAGCGCGTGGGCGAGATCGCCTACATGGATCACAAGATGCAGCAAGGGAGAGACTACGTGCGCAGCCATCCCGCGTGGTTTGTATGGATGACCGGCCGCCGCATCCTTTACATGTGGACTGGCTACTGGAGCTTCTCTCACGAATATTTGAAAGACGAACCGCTCGATCCGCCAAATATCTTTGTGGACACGACAATGACCATCCTCGGATTGCTCGGGCTGCGGCGGGTGTTTCAGCGCGACCGGGCGATGGGTGTGCGGTTTGCCATCGTGCTGCTATTTTTCCCGCTGGCGTATTACTTCACCCACTGCGAGACGTATTACTTCCGTCCGGTGGATCCGCTCATTGCGGTACTGGCGGCTATGGCTGTCGCGGGCCGTGCCGCCGCGACGGTCGAACCCGCATCTGGCCTTTCACCCTGATCGTTTCTTTCGCCCGCTGGAGCGGCGACTGTAGAAGCGTTGGGATTTCGCCCGGTTGCCGCACTTGGTCATGTCGCACCAGCGGCGGCGATGATTCTTGCTCGTGTCCAGAAAAAACCACCGGCACGTATCCGACGCGCAGGCCCGGACGTAGGCCACGTGCTCGGAGGCAAGCAAATCTGCCGCGGAGCGCGCAATGGGCCACAACGGAGCGTCGAAGCGAGTCGGCCGCGCGTCGAAACGCCACTCGAAACCGCCATTCTGCTGCACCAGACGCCAGTGCTGCGCAGCCTCCTGCAGGAACCCGTTCAGCGCGTCCAGCACTTTGGGCGGCACGGGTTTCTTGTTCACGATCGCGGAGAACACTCGAGCCATGGCTTCCCTCATTTCGATCGCGTAATAGTGTGTCTGCGCCGCGGCAGAAGAGCCGAAGCCTGGCTCGAGCAGATCGAACTCCCCGAGGGGCAGAATTCCGGCGTCTTCCGCGAAACGCGCCAAATCGCCATAGTTCGCGAGCAGTTCCTTGGGTTTGTCGCTGAAGCGGTCGTCGAGCGTGTTGATGAAATCGAGACACACGGCGCCGGCGATGAGTTCAAATTGCGGCGGCCGGCGTCGGGTGATTGTCCTCCTGATTTTTGTATTTGCCATATCAGGCCAATGATCCACTTCTGTCTGCCTTTCCTTGTCTAACCATTAAAACACACTTGACAAGTTAGATGACTCGGCCTACATTTTTAACTAACCTTCTAAATACGTTTTGAAGGTTATATGCGTTCCTTGCCCGGCCAGCCCAGATTCAGGCCTTCATGCGCAATACCAATCTCGCGAAAGCAGGGCTCGCGACGGAAAAGATGATAAACATAGGAGGCAGGCCTGTGATCGTGCCCAACCCGCTCCAACCCGAAAGCAGCCGCCATCGCGCCGAGAACCTCAAGCTCGCCCTGGCGTTTGCGGCTATCTACCTCATTTGGGGATCGACGTATCTGGCGATTCGCTACGCAGTGGAGACGATTCCGCCGCTTGTAGCGGCCGGGATTCGGCACACGCTCGCTGGAGGAATCCTCCTGGCATGGGCGTGGGCGCGCGGCTTCAGGCCCAAACGCGAGCATTGGGTTGCAGGATTCATCGTCGGCGGGCTGTTTTTTCTGATAGGCCACGGTTCGCTGCATTGGGCGGAGCAGTACGTGGGGTCGGGACTGGCGGCGCTGCTGATCGCAACCGAACCGATGTTCATTCTGATTCTGGCCTGGGCAGCGGGCCAGCAGCGACTCAGCCGGATCAGTTCGGTGGGACTCGTCTTAGGCGTGGCAGGAGTAGCCATGTTGGCTGGCGGCGAACTGGGCGGGAAAGGGTCGAGCCTGGCGGGATTGATCGCGGTGCTGATTGGTTCGCTCGCCTGGTCGGCGGGAGTAGTGATTTCGACCAGGGTGAAACTGCCAGACGATGCGCTCGGACGCACGGCTGTGCCTCTGGTCTGCGGAGCGTTGCTGCTGCTGATCGCGGCAGGATTCACCGGTGAATTTCGAGCGACACACTGGACGGGCATTTCGCTCAAATCGGCGCTGGGCCTGGCATATCTGATCGTGTTTGGATCGATCGTGGCGTTCACGGCATACACGTGGTTGCTGCAACGGTGTCCTCCGGCGCTGGTGGCAACGCACACATATGCCAATCCTGTCGTCGCAGTGCTGCTGGGATGGCTGCTGGCTTCCGAACCGCTGAACATGCGGGTGATCGTGGCGTCAGCGGCAATTCTGGGAGCGGTTGTGCTGATCCGGCGGGGAGAACGAGCGGCGGCATTGAAACCTGCACTGGAGACGCTGCGCACGCGCGAAATCAGGAATTCGCAGGAGTGCGCGTAGGTTTAGTTGGTGAATCTCCGTCATTCCCATCCTTCGAAAAACGCGAAGCGTGGGGCAGCCATTCTTTTCTTAGTCGCCGTGGCGTATTTCTGCGCAAAGAACCCAGAGATGATCTATCCATTCGCCGCTGAAGGAGCGGAAGCCGGTGACGACGGCGCCGATGGGACAGAACCCTTCGCTGGGATGTCCACCGGGATGCGGGCGCACGGCAGGTTGCGTGAACTCGGTTCGCGGCCGATCGAGCCTGTCGGCGATCTCGCGCAGCGGGCTGCAAACCCCGACAGCCTCGTCGATGGAAGCGCCGGTGCGTCCGCGAAGCCCGCGCAGCACGAATCCGGGAGGGCACAACGCGTCATATACGGGACGGCCGCCGGGAGTGCCGGTTCGTTCGGTGCTTTTTATTTCGTCGCCAAGTCTTCCGTCACCGTGGATGTGCACGCAGTCGAGCCAGGCCGTATTGAAATATTCGCCCGTCTGCACATGAAATCCGACCGCTACCGACTCCTCGTCGCATAGAGCATCGCGCGAAGGCCGGCCTCCGTTGCCGCCGCCAAAGTCCATCTGGATGAGGTCACGTGAGAGATGAACCCTGTCGCGATCGCGGTCACGGTCGTGATCTTGATATTGGGGCGCGGCCAGAGCAACGAAGGCAACGAGAAGAAGCGCGGTGAAGAATATCCCCATTCGTGTAATCCATCCATGCTTTGAAGCTTGGCCGATTGGGACACGGTGATTGCCCGCGGAATTCATCATATGCACGCCCCTTTGATCGCCGCGACGTGTGGCGACGATCCCTTTTGCACCGGATGGTAGAAGCGGAAGGGAGCGATGTCAATTGAGGATCTTGGGGCGCGAATATGTGACGCACGCAAACACTTGGGCCGCAACGAACGATAAGGCCTCGCAAAGGACGCGAAGCAGATCTCAGGTTCGATCCTAGTGGTGTTCGCGGCGGCGGAGGTAGTCGATGAACATCTGTTCGACGGGCTTGTCGTAGGCCATGAGGACGTGGCGCACAGTGTGTCCGCTGACGAAATGGCAGACTTCTTCGGCGAGATTTTTGGCGTGGTCGCCCGCGCGCTCGAGCGACTGAGTCATAAAGATGACCTGCAGGCTGGCCTGGCGGTGGACATTTTCGGGATTTTCGATGTGGCGGAGGAAGATGAGATTGCGCAGGCGGTCCATTTCGGCGTCGGCGCGAAGAACGTCAATGGCTTTGCCGATTTCGCGCCCGGAAAACGCAGCGCCGCAGTCGGTGAGCATCTTTTCGAGGATGGTGGCCATCTGGGTGAGGTCGCGGGTGTCCTCAGGATCGATGCGGCCTCCGGCGGCCTGGGCGCTGTTGGCAAAGCTGAGCAGCAGGTCGCCGATACGCTCCAAACCGATCATGAATTTCATGCAGGCGAGAAGTTCGCGGGCTTCGGCGGGGCGGACTTCGGTGATGGCGGTGGTGACGCCGGAGTCAATTTCCATGTCGAGCGTGTCGAGGTCGCGCTCGCGCTGGCGCAAGGAACTGAGCAGATTGTTTGATCCGGTGGCGATGCCCTCGGCCGCGGCGGCCGCGGCTTCTTTGGCCAGGTTACAGGCTTCCACCGTGCGACGCACGATGTAGTGATGCGCCGGTTCCGGTTCGGGCTTGGGGATGGGGGTGCTCATGGGAGTGTCCGGCCGGCGGAAACGAGGGCCACGGTGGGATTGGGGGCGCCCCTCGTCGCGGTTCCTCCGTTCGTGGGAATGGATGGCCAACGCTTCATGCTAGGTCTTTCTGTGGAGATCGTGGTTAATAAGCTGTGAATTTTCGGTTATTTTTCGATGTTAGCGCAAAGTCTACTATGCCGCAAAGAGCGTGGCGGCTGGTTATGGCTCAGTTTTAAGTCTTGGCAGTCTTCTTGGCGATCTTTGCGGCCGTTCTTTGCAAACTTCACGGTAAAAAAGCCTAACCGCGAAGAACGCTGAGGATGTGCAAAGGACGCGGACAAAGCGCAGGACGCGAACGGGCAGGACCTCGCAGGACAACCTACATCTAATGCCATAGCATTAAAAGGCATGCCGATGGACTACATCTCGGTAACGCTCGCGGTGGGGTCGGGCCCGTATCAGAAGACACTGGCCGCGAGCCTCGTGCGCGCGGGCATGTTGAAGCGCCTGATGAGTTCGGGCCTGTATCTCGAAATGCGGGACCCGATGCCCGACGGCACCTTGCGAGTCGTCGAACGGTTCACCCTGCTTGGGCACGCCAATCGCGTGTTCTGGGCGATACGAAGACGCCTGCCGGAAAAACTGCGGCCGCCGGTGCCGACCATGCTGATGTCGAGGCTGTCGGACCGACTGTGGGCGGAGCGCCTTCCGCCGTGCACCATCTTTCACGGTTGGATGGGCCTCTCGCTGGCCTGCATCGGGAAGGCGAAGGCACAGGGCACCATCACGTTGCTGGAAAATCCTGCGCGCCATCCTCAGCACTGGCATCAGGCGGGCGTGGAGGAATGCATGCGCTTTGGGATTCCCCCGGGGAAGCAGAGCACGATCCTGCCGGCGGCTTTGATCCGCCGCATGGAACGGGAGTTTGAGCTCTGCGACCGCATCGTCGTGCCTTCGAGGTTGTCGCAACGCAGTTTCACTGAAAATGGGCTCGGCCAAAAGGTAGTCGTAGTTACGCCCGGAGTGGATACGGACTTCTTTGCTCCGCCGCCCCAACCCAAGGAACGGTCGCTTTTCCGGGCGTGCTTTGTGGGACGCGTGGAACTGGCCAAGGGCGCGGGTTACCTGCTGCAGGCGTGGAAACGGCTTGCCCTGCCCAACGCCGAACTGGTACTCGTGGGACAAGTCAGGCCGGAGATGCGTGAGATGCTACGGACGCACGCGGATTCGACCGTGCGGACGCTGGGGGGTGTGTACGGCCCGGCGTTGGCAGAGCGCTACCGAGAATCTGACGTATTTGTCTTCCCTTCGGTGAACGAGGGACTGGCGCAGGTTCTGCTCGAAGCGATGTCCTCTGGGCTGCCGGTCGTGGCCAGCGATTACTCGGGTGCCGATGATCTGCTCACTGAGGGGAAAGACGGATTCATCGTTCCCGTGCGCGACGTGGATCGGCTGGCGGAGGCGATTCTGTGGTGCTATCAGCATCGGGAGGAGACGCGGGCCATGGGGCGGGCAGCGCGCGCGAAGGTGGAAACTCAACTCACCCTGGAGCATTACAATCAGCGGCAGATCGCTATGTATCGGTCTCTGGCAGCCGCCGCTCAATAATCGCTGAAGGAAAACGCCGTTCCCTCAGGGGGCTGAAGCCCGCGTCGTTTTAGTACCTTTATCGGCACGGCTGAAGCCGTGCCCTTCCCGAACCCGCTGGGGAATCGGCTATCGCCTCCTACGTCGGTAGAAAAGCTGCCGTCCGAGCTTCGAATTCCGCGAACTTGCTCAGCAGCACTTTGGCGGGGAGGCGGTGATGCTGGGTGTGATAGAAACGCGGGCCCCGCTCCTGAAACATATAGTCACGACATTTGGCGACTGAGTATGTCGAACGGCCGCCGGCCCGACGCATTCGCTCGCTGGCGGGATCGAAAGTGGACACTGTTCCGCGTTGTGTGTAGTAGGAGCCATCATCTGTTTTTTCACCTGAATCTCGGCTTCGCTAAGCTGCCATTGGATCACTTCGTTTCCGTCGCCACGGAACCTCTGCAGCACGGGCTTGCCCTCCGGGTCGAGCCAATAGAGCGGGAACTCGTAAAAGTCGAGACCTAAGGCGGTACCGACGTGCATGGCGACGAAGCCGCAGGCGTCGTGGTCGATGTGGGCGCCTTCATAAGCGTGCGAAATGATGGCGTCGGGGCAAAAGGAGCGGACGATGGCTGACAGAGCCGTTGCCGCCGCGGGGAGCTCCTCGAACAAGTGCACCTCGATGAAGTACGAGCCGTCCGGCTTGGTCAGCCGCTGGAACGGCGCCGTCGGAATATGGGCGAGCGCCCGGGAAGCCTCTGAAAACGCAGGTCGGAATAGTCCTTCAGGCTTCCATATCGCCGCTCGCATCCAAAGCCGGGAGCGGCGCCGTCGGTCGCGAAGACCACGAGCGACTTGCCGACTCGCTGCAGCAGACCGCCACAGGCGAGGGTTTCATCGTCCGGGTGGGCGACAAAAATCAACGGGCGTCTAGGAAATGCCATGAATATCCATAGACTCTATCACCAGCGAACGTGTTCAACCTGCGCTGCGGTGGAGCGCGCGGTTTGATGACAAGCGCCATTCTCACGCTACCGGGAGCGTAAACAGGAAGGAGCTGCCGTGGTTGAGTTCACTCTCGGCGCGGATGGATCCGCCGTGGGCGATCATGATGTGTTTGGCGATGGCGAGGCCCAGACCGGTGCCGCCGGATTCGCGGGAGCGGGCCTTATCCACGCGGTAAAAGCGCTCAAAAAGTCGCGGCAGATGTTCCGAGGAGATGCCGGCGCCGAAATCCTGCACATAGAATTCGATCCCGCGCTTGCCCATGCGCGCGCCCAGAATGATGCGGCCGCCGGCGCGGCCGTACTTCATGGCGTTGTCAATGAGGTTGGAGAAAACCTGGTGGATGGCTTCGCGATCGGCCAGCACCATCGGCAGAGACTCGATCGAGCCGCCTCCGGGAGCATCTGTGATCTGCAGGTCCATGATCTGCAATTCCACGCCCTGGCCGCGAGCAATCTCGCGAAAACTCTCTTCAGCGTCATGCAGCAGTTCGATAGGCGGGACGGGCTCGGTTTCGAAGCGGGTTTCGCCCGATTCGACGCGGGCCAGAGTGAGCAGGTCTTCGGTGAGGCGCGACATGCGGGCGGCGTTCTTGCGGATGATCTCGAGAAAGTCGCGGTTGTGACCTCCGTTCTCGGGCATGCTGTCGAGCAGAGTCTCGGAGTATCCCTGAATCGAAGTCAGCGGAGTGCGCAGCTCGTGGGAAACGTTAGCGATGAAGTCGCGGCGGGTTTTTTCGACCCGCTCCGTTTCGGTCAGATCGCGAAGCACGGCGACGGCGCCGCCATCGGGCAGAGGTGCGGCAGTGACGTCGAAGGCGCGGCCAGTCACGATGGAGGTGGCGCGCGCGGTTTTGACCTGCTTGGTGCTGGTCGCAGCTTTTACGGTGGCCAGAAAATCGGGATCGCGCACGGTTTCAACCACCGGCGCATTCAAGCGCGTGCGCTGCGGGACCAGGCGGTCCATGGGCTGATTCGCCCATTGCACGTGGCCGTCGGCGCTGACAGCGATGACGGCGTCCTGCATGCTGTTGAGCAAGGTTTCCAGCTGGCGCTGGCTGGAACGGACAGCGGCGAAGCTGCGCTCCACCTGGCCGGCGGTGCGATCGATGGCGACGGCAACGCGGCCGATCTCGTCGAGTGACGAATCATCCACGCGGGCCCGGAGGTCGCCGCGTTCGATACGCGCCGCCACATCCACGATGCGCTCCAGTCGGCGGGCGGTCGCGACCGAGGCCAACGCGGCGACCAGCAACGCGATAAGAAGGGCCAGCGCCGAGCCCCAAATCAATTGGCGGGTTACCCGAGCCTGCACGGCTTCGATGTCGGAAAGGGGATAGGCGAGGCGCACAGCGCCTCCGGAAACGGGCGCCGCAACGTAGAGAAACGGGATGCCGAGGGTGGCGCTGCGCCGTCCATTGCTTCCGGTCCTCCCCGACAAGGCGGCGACGAACTCCGGGCGAGTGGCGTGATTTTCCATCCCAGCGGGATTGGATTCGGAATCCGCGAGCACTTTGCCGGATGCGTCAATGATGGTGGCGCGCGCGCCCGCGGCCTGAGCTTCCTCGGCAGCAATGTCAGTGAGCGAATGCGTGCGGTCGGTTTCGACGCGATGGGCAAACAGCAGAGTCTTCTGGGTGAGGTCCCGCTCGATTTGGGCGCGCAGAGACGATTCCCAGGCGTTGCCCAGCAGAAGATCGATGGTCACGGCGGTGGCGCCGATGACGACCAGAAACGTAGCCAGCAGCTTGAAGAAGATACGGTTCTTCACTCTCGCCTCACTTGGGAACTTCGAAGCGGTAGCCCGCTCCGCGGACGGTTTTGAGATAGCGCGGGTTCTCCGGGTCGGGCTCGATTTTTTCGCGGATGCGGCGCACGTAGACGTCGACCGAACGCGGCGTCACGTAGGAAGTGTCGCGCCAGACGGAGTCGAGCAAGTGGTCGCGGCTGAAGACGCGTCCTTTGTGTCGTGCGAAGTAGTCGAGCAGGCGGAATTCGGTTGCCGTGGTAGGAACCAGCTGGCCGCGCACGGTCAGGGTCATGGCGGAGGGATCGATTTCAATTTCGCCCACTCTCAAAGGACTAGGCGGAAGCGGGCGCTCGAACCGGCGCAGCACGGCCTTCACGCGGGCGACGAGCTCGCGCGGGCTGAAAGGCTTGGGAATGTAATCATCGGCGCCGAGCTCCAGACCGAGAATGCGATCGGCTTCACTGCTCTTCGCGGTCAGGAAAATCACGGGCACGGAGGCGAGTCCGGGAGTTTGGCGGACGGTGCGGCAGATTTCAAGGCCATCCTTGCCGGGCACCATGATGTCCAGAAGGAAGAGCGTCGGGCGCTGACGCTCGGCGTCGGCCAGAACCGTGACCCCGGTGGGGTAAAGGCGTACGGTGAAGCCTTCGTTCTCCAGGTGATGACGAACGAGGCGCGAAATGTCGGGATCGTCTTCAACGACAAAGATGCTGGGTTTCACGGGAGTATTGTAACTAAGGCAGTAGCCAGTACCTAGTACCCAGCTTCCTGAGCCTGTGCGGTCATTCATCGGGCATTAACAATTTCGCCGGGCGCGCTTAAGCCCAGGGCACAGAAGCCGCGGAGGAACGCTAGGTGGAGATGATCAGGTTGCCGGCGTCGTCCAGGTGAAAGCGTTTGCCGCCCGGTGGGATGATGGTCGTTGCGCTGTATTCGGTGACGATTGCAGGGCCGGAGTAGCGCTTGCCGGGAACAAGGTCGTCGCGCGAATAGAGCTGCGTGGACAGTCTCTTTCCATCGAAGAACACTGGTGTGCTGGGCTGGGAGGGCCTGCCACGCTTCGCTCGGCCTGACCGCGCAGGGGTGCCCGGCCCCAGATGGCCTACGCCCTGCCCTAAACGAACACTTGCCGATTTCACCGTCGCGTGGAGGCGGAGGGTGACGATTTCGACTTCGCGACCCTGGGGCGCATAGCCGTAGCGGCGTTGATGTTCGGCGCGAAAGTCGCGCAGCAGATTTTTCGTGACCGGAACATTGAGCTCGTATCCCTGGCCGCGGTAACGCAGGTCCGCGCTGCGGCCGTAGTTAGGCTTTCCCGGCCAGCCTTCGCGGCGGAAATCCCGAGCGGCATTTTGCTCCAGAGTTGAGTATTCGCCGCGCAGTCGCGCGTGCGGGAGTTCGTTCGTCACTCGCCATACCACCGTACGGGAATAGTCCTTGATCACGCCACTG
>Ga0335081_10002148_pt1 | contig 30917 bp, 23 predicted proteins | sample Lox_Sample_35_FD_206713 | JGI IMG/M metagenome (GOLD analysis project Ga0335081, IMG submission 206713) | Soil microbial communities from Loxahatchee National Wildlife Refuge, Florida, United States - Lox_Sample_3.5 | ecosystem: Environmental > Terrestrial > Soil > Wetlands | place: USA...
GCGAAACAGATATCAAAGGTCCTACAGCTGCCCGACGGCCGCAAGATCGCCCTGACAGAGCGTGCAATGCCTGATGGCGGATGGGTGGTGACCCACGACGATGTGACCGAGCAATCACGGCTTGAGCAGCGGGCGGCTACCTTGCGGATTAATGAGCAGCGCCGCGGTAGCATCGAATCGGCGATCAATGCATTCCGCGATCAGGTTCAAAGCGTTCTTCGCGCGGTCGGCGAGAATGCCACGACGATGAAATCGACTGCGACAGCCCTGTTCGGAATTTCCCGCCAAACCTCGCAGCATGTCGAAGGCGCGGTCGTTTCATCCAAGGAAGCCTCTGCCAATGTAACCAGTGCAGCCAGTGCGGCCGATGAACTGGCGGGCTCGATTACCGAGATCAGCCGTCAAATCACTTCGACGACCGACATCGTGCGGGAGACGGCGCGGGAAACCCAGGCGGCAAGTCAGGGCATTATTGGGCTCGCCCAATCCGCGCAGCAGATCGGCGATATTGTCAAATTGATCCAGGGCGTTGCCGGGCAGACCAATCTGCTGGCCTTGAATGCCACCATCGAAGCGGCGCGGGCCGGCGAATTCGGCCGCGGCTTTGCGGTGGTCGCCTCGGAGGTGAAATCGCTCGCCGTGCAGACCGCGAAGGCAACCGAGGCGATTGCCGGTCAGATTTTGGCAGTCCAGGGCGCCACCAACGACACGGTCGATGTCATTCATCGCATTGCGCAGCGCATGGATGATGTCGAGCATCGCGCCGCAACGGTGGCAACAGCCGTCGAGGAACAAAACGCGGCGACCACCGAGATTGCGCAGGGCGTAACCAGCGCCGCCAAGGGAACGAGCCAAGCCGTAGCCGTGCTCGACTCGGCGATCATGGCAACGGAACAGACGCGCGCGGCGGTGCAGACCGTCCTCAGCAATGCGGAATCGGTTGAGATCGCGGTGCACGAACTGCGTTCGAAAATCGAAACGTTTCTGAAGCAGGTCGCCGCTTAGTGAAATCCTTGCTCCCTTGTCGATAGCGTTGAGCGGTACCCGTCATCCGCAACAGACTTCATCATCCTAACGACCGCGTGTAGGTTTCCCTGCGCACGGATCCCGCGCATGGTATCGACTTCAGCCGCGTTGGGCGCGGCCAACATGTCGGGGTTGCGCAAGCAAGATTGTTAAGGGACGAAGTCAATGGATCTGGGTTTGCGCGGTAAAGTGGCGCTCGTCACCGGAGGCAGCCAAGGCATCGGTCGCGGCATCGCCTTGGAGCTGGCAAGGGCAGGTTGTGAGCTCCTGATCTGCGGCCGCGATGCGACGCGTCTCCGCGCGGTTGCGTCCGAGATCGAGGCGTCGGGCGGCAAGGCTCACGTCATGGCCGCCGACCTGCGGGAGCAAGCTGCCCCGGAGCAAATCGTCGCTGCGCTCAAGAGCGCCACGGGGCGGCTCGATATCATGGTCCACAACGCCGGCGCAATCCGCCGCGGCGATTTCTTCAGGACGACGCAAGACGAATGGCACGAGGGATTTGCAGTGAAATTCTTTGCCAGCGTCTGGCTGTCGCGTTCACTCTGGCCGCTGCTGAAATCGAGCCGCGGCTCGGTGGTTTTCATCTCCGGCATCGGTGCCCGCGCGCCGGTTGCCGATTATATGATCGGGGCCTCGGTGATTGGGGCAAGCCTCGCCTTCATGAAATCGCTGGCCGAAATCGGCAAACGTGACGACGTTCAGGTGCTGACGATCAATCCGGGCTCGGTAGATACCGCGCGTTTCCGCCACCGGCTCGGTCTCATCATGCGGGCAACCGGGCTCGCTGAAGCGGCCGCCATCGAACATCATCGCCGTGAGCTCGACATCACCCGGTTCGGAACGCCGGAGGATATTGGCAATCTCGTTGCCTTCGCCGTGTCGCCGAAAGGGCGGTGGCTTCACGGCACGGCCATCGACATCGATGGCGGTCAGGTCGACCCATTGCGTATGTCGCGCTATGACGACAAAGGCCCTGCGGCCCCTTAGCAATTAGCACCTGTTGTTTCATGCAGTTCGAAGGGTTTTGTATCTCAGGGTTTGGGCTTGAGCGTGTCCTGCCAGACAACATAATCCCAATGGTTGAGCGCACGGCCATAGGCGATCATCCGCTGATCCTTTGCCTTGTCCTCCTGCGCAACGGCGCGCGCGCAGTCCGCCCCCTTGGCCACGGTTGTTGGCGCAATTGTCACGGTGCCGTGGTCCAACCGAATACCGTACTTGGCGAACACGTCAACGATGTCAGCTTGGATCGTCTTGGCCGCCGCGATGTCGGCGTTTCCGTTGCGCAGATCGCCCGTTTTGAGCTTGGCCACGCCGCGACCGTAATAAGATTCTGCTTGTTTGGGATCTAACCCTAAAGCCGCATCGTAGTCGGAGATCGCGTGATTTAATTGCCCGAGCTTGAGACAGGTGAAGCCGCGACTGTCGAGCGTGGGAGCATCATTGGCGCGTAGCCGCAGCGACTCATTGCAGTCTTCCAAAGCCTCTGGGAGATCGCGCCCCAAAATCGCGCGCACCCAGCAGCGGTTGTTTAAGGCTGATGCATCCAGTGGGTTGAGCCGAATTGCCTCGCTGAAGTCCGCAATTGCGGCTTCGTAATGATCCGTCTTGTAGTAGGCATAACCGCGGCCGTGGAATGCCAAAGGCAAATAGAGCTTCGACCGTTGGCCGGACTGGATCACCGCGGTGCAGCTCTTGATTTGCACGTCGTAAGAAACGAGACCTCCGTAATTCAGACAGCTATCGAGCTGCTGTTGCGTTTGCGCCGTTGCCGTCACAGCGGGGAAACAGCCAACCGCAAAGAACGCTCCGCCAACGATGTAATGAAATGCTGTCGTATGCCGCTTTGACACCATGGCGTATTCTCTCCGGAGCAATGGTCAAGAATATGGCGGGTTGGATGCGCCCACCGTTGATATTTATCGGATCAATTTGATGATGATTATGGCGTGCCGCAGCGATTCGTTCACTGGCAACCAATTAAGTTTTCTTCATCTGCGGGAATTGAAGCTATCGTCAGTAGCCCATTTTTGGGCTTGGGGTTGACCGGAGGAGACTGGTGGAATTCAAGTGTGGATAGAACGCACGATGCGTGAGAGGATTCCGATGAATCGATGGGATGCGCGCACCTGCGCGGCAATTTCCATGCTGATTGCGATCATTTCTTTGCATGGCAGCGACGCCTTCGGCGATTCCTTCACGGTCAAAATAGATGGCGTTCGCTACACGCTGCCATCCAGCAACGCGTTTCGTCCAAACACCAAACCTTCGAACCCGTATAAATACACTTACGAGTACATGTTTCTCGTTATCGAGGACCGGAAGCTGTTCATCGCCGGTGAGTGCTATTACAAGGCAAGACGTGGGGACCACGTGACGGTGCCATATGTTCCGCACTACCTTGTGGTGAATGGAAAACGGATCCCCGGATTTGGCAGCGATCCTTCCCGCAGAGCCGACTGTGAATAACCTGCTTCCTGGTTGTTTACTCGCATTTGTGGGACTCATTTTTGGAGCCCTATTGGGCGCGATCCTCGGTGTTGGCCTTGGCCTCGCTTACACCAAAATTTTCAACGTCAGCGACTTTGAAGGCTACAGCGGGATGCTCGTATTTTTTACTTTCATGCCGCTAGGGGCAATTGCAGGCGGGCTTGGTGGAGCGATACTGTTAGGCATGGTCAGTGCAAGAAAGTGAGTATGAGCGCAAATGGCCCATCCTGGCGTGAAGTTGTCGCTCATGTCGTCTTCAGGAATCGACGCGCCAAAAACCAACACCCAATCGCGGCGATCACAGCGATCACAAGCGTGAATATGAGGTTGCTGCCCGCGTTGGTTTCCTCCCCGCAGGGCTTAAGAATCCGAGCGCTCCGACCCCCAAATAGCCGCAAGTCGCGATCACTGCCGCAACGATAACAACCAGCGCATTCGGCTGACGCAAAGCGGTCTCAGGTGGTGTCGGCTAGTTTGTCGCTATCGAAACATGAGCGCAAAGACAGCCGTTGTGCTAGGTTGTATTGGAAAGTGCAGCGCAACGACGTGAACTCGGAAATCGGAGAGAGCGATGGCCGTCCTGCTCAGCCGCTTGTTATTGATCGCCTGCCTGTTCGCGAGCCCCGCCGCCCTGGGACAAACCTACCCCGACCGCAACGTGACCATCGTGGTGACTTCGGCGGCCGGCGCGTTGACCGACGTGCTGACCCGCGCCGTCGCACAGCGGCTATCGGAGATGTGGAAGCAGAGCGTCATCGTCGAAAACCGGGGTGGCGCCGGATACTCGATCGCGGCGGAGTCCGTGATGCGGGCCGAGCATGACGGTTACACGCTGCTCGCTTCGGAGACCGGCTTCTACACGACCCAGCCGCATCTCTATGCCAAAGGCAAACTGGCTTACGACGCGGAGAAGGACTTCGTTCCGGTCGCTGGCTACGGCACCATTCCGACAGCGCTGCTTGTGAATCCGTCGGTGCCGGTGAATTCGGTCGGCGACCTGATCGCGCTTGCCAAGAAAAAGCCCGGGGTCGTGACTTTCGGCACGGCTGGCATCGGCACCGCGCTCCACATCGCCGGGCTGGAGTTGGAAAATCTCGCCGGCATCAAGATGACGGCGGTGCATTATCGCGGTGCGGCGCCCGCGTTGACTGATGTGATCGCCGGACACATCAACGCGGTGATTATGGGCCCATCCGTGGCACTGAGTTCAGTGAAGGACGGAAAGCTCAAGATGCTCGCTTTCGGCAGCGCGAAGCGGGTGCCGCAGTTCCCCGACGTGCCGACGGTCGCCGAGACTGTTCCGGGATACGAGGCCAGCGTATCGTTCGGGCTGTTTGCTACGGCGGGCACGCCTTCCGACATTATCAAAAAGGTCAACACCGACGTCCAAATGATCATCAGCAGTCCCGAATTCCAGAAGAAGTATCTCGAACGCTTTGCGGTGCAGCCAGTTCCTGGGTCGCTCGACGCCTTTGCCGAATATCTACGCAAGGACTCGGCCAAATGGGGCGAGGTCATCAATGCGGCGCACGTGAAGATCGAATGAGTGCTGCGAGGCCAGCCTGACGCAGAGCGGTCGATCGACCCACGGTGGACGCCAGACCGTCCTCAGCCTCTGTGGTTCTGATCCGCCAGTAATTTGTTGGTGGTGTTGCGGTGATGTTCGGAATTGGCACGATCGATGCCTTCTACGGTGATTGCGATCGTGCCGCTTTCGGTTCTTCCTATCCAGCCTTTTTCTTTCAGATACCAGAGATGAAACTCCAGATGCTCGGCAGGACAGCCTAACAAGTGTTCGAGCTCGAGATTGCCGATGCCCGGGTCGCTGATGTTTCGTCGGCGTTTGACATAAAGAATTGACAGCAGCTTGTTCTGAATGTCGGCATCCCGTCCGATGCTTTTGCAGTCGCTGGCTTCCTCGGCCAATTTCCAGCGGACGCCCAGATGGTTCTTATGTCGAATATCGTACTGCGCGCGTTTGACCGGATCACTGAGCGTATCATGGGCCTCCATGACCTCGTCGAAGCGGAGACGATCGCCGGTGTCCTGATTGTCGGGATGGTAGCGCTGGACAAGGTAACGAAACATCCGATCGATCGTTCCCGAGTTGGCGTTCGGGCTGATTTCAAGGATTTCGTAATAGTCGATGAACGTAGAGTCATCCATCATATGGCGCCCCTCCAAAGTGGATCAGCGATATCGTGCAGGACGATGTTTGTCCCCCAAAAGCGCTAAATAGCCTTAAGCGTTATGGTAAAACGGGGTCGCAAACTTTCGATGCGTGCCCCAATGCTGCCGGTAGGCCCTATGCAGCGCCGAACGTGCGTTTTCGGGGAACCACCAAACGCACGAATGATCGATCCGGCCGGTACACGAGATGCGATTATTTACGCTCCCTTGATCTTACGTTGAGATGCAATAATCTTGTCTTCGGATTGACCCTCACCGGCGGGACATGGTCGTGTACATTGTGAGTTGTTCTCGATTTCCAGCGGTCGTCGGAATCTGCGTTCTTGCTTGTCTGGTCGGCTTTTCAATCGACGTCAGCAGTCTCGGCCCCATGTCTTCGGCACGGGGCCAGTCGGCCGCGCTCACGAAAACACAGGCTGACGCACTCGACGCGTATACCAACGCATTGGATGCCTTTAAATCGCTCTTGAGCGAGCGCCGCGCACAGATCGATTCGAATCAAAAGCTGCCGGAGGCGCCGGGACAGGCGCTGTATATCGCTCGCGTCACTATGATGGGCGCGTACAAAGATCTTACCGACGCGCTTCGATCCAGAATCGGAAGGCCAAATAAATTTGGAATTCCCCCGGCGTATTTTGATGCCGACACAGAGCCGCTCATCGACGAGTACAAAAATCTATTCGGTATCATGCAGGCGCCCCCCGCCAATGCGCAGAAATCAAATACTCCTTTCCAGGACGTTGTCGATTTGGGACGAGTCATTGCGCGGGCAAAGGGTCTTGATTCAGCAAATGCCGTTGTGGCCGGCCGTATCAGCTTGGCCATTTTCTTTGCCGAGACAGATGGCAACCAAAACATAGGGAATGCGCGCGCTGGCAAGTACGTTGGAAGTTTCCAGACTGGTGTGGCGGAAGATCGGAATGGTCAACAGAAGTGGGCGGCAATCAGAAAATCGATCAGGGCCATAGATCCGGCACTGAGCGCCCGTGACGACAAGGAAGAAGCCCGCGTTGGCAATCTAGATCAGCGATTCAATCACTGGACCGGCGTAAGAAACGGCCTGATGAATGCACACGCAGATCTCTTCCTTCGGATACCAACGATCGTAAAGGCATTGCCAAATCCAATTGATCAAATGAAGTTTTTTGAGCTCATCCAAATTATCCCAAGTCCGACCAAGTCAGCTCTCAATTCCGGCGACTTGGTCAATTACAAAATCTCCAATCCGACGATCATGTATTATTTGCGCAACAATAGCATATTTGCCTTCGGCCAAGCCGACAGGCGAAGAACATCGGCAACCTTTCGTGAAATTCTCGATGCGATGTGGCTCTTTAACGAAAAATTTGAACGAGCGATGTCCAAATACAACGAGCTAAAGGCTCCGCAGAAAGGTTGAGCATCGGATCACGGTTTATCAGGGGGGAGCAATGTCGATCGTATCGAGAAGGACCTTCACCGGAGGGTTGCTCGCCGGCGCTTTCGCACCGAGCGATTGGGCGGTTGGGCAATCCAATGATCCAGGAAAAATCGCCATTGTCGATACTCCGAATAATGCGGCGAAATTCGCGGCGAAATTGTCTGCCCACAACGTCAAGGTGGTGGTGCGCTATTTCGCTCGAAAGCCGCAACCGGGTCTGCGCGAGAAGATAATGGCGTCCGACGGCAACATCGTGGATGGGGTTCGCGAGCCGACCGTATTGATAAGACACGGAATTTCGATCGTTTCTCTCTACCAGTATCGGAATAATCTTGCCGCGAAGTTTCTCGATGGATTGGAGGACACCGGTTCGGCCAGAGCTGAAATTGAGGCCGATGCCAGGGCGGCATTGGAACAAGCCAAGTTGGTCGGGCAGCCCGAAGGCTCCGCGATCTATTTCGGGGTCGATTTCAATGCGAGCAAATCCGCTCAACTTGTTCGAAACCGCAACGGCACTGCGGTGCCCAGCCGCGACGTCGTCGACGCTGTGCTTGAATATTTCCGTGCCATCGGTCAGTCGGTCGGCAAAAGCTATGCGATCGGGGTATACGGCAACGGCTTCATCAACCGCATTCTGCGCGACGAGAAACTCGTCTCGTACAATTGGATCTCCGCGTCGCGGTCACACGAAGAGACCTCCGATTTCTATAATCGCCGGCAATGGCATCTATTTCAAAACCAGGTCGACCGTCGCTGGTTCGAGACAGCCGGAAAATGCTCGACCGCTCTCGACATCGACACGAACGTGCAAAACCCTCGTGTGTCCGACATTGGCGCGTGGGGCGCGGGAGAAGTCGACGCGAGCCGGACCCGGACGATTTTTGACCAGCGCCGCTTCGTCGTTCGCGCGACGCCGGTTTTCCAGCAAGCCGGTGGCGTGGGCGGCCTGATCAATCGTCAAAACTGCAGAGCCGACACCCGCGTCCTCAAGCAGGGCAATGTTCGAATCTTCACGCAATCGAGTGGCTGGTCCTACGCGGATATCGACGAGGACGGTAATGCCGACGGTTTTGTCGTGAATTCTGATCTGACGGCAAATCTCTCAGCAATGCCCGCTTGGGACTCGTCGCTGTAAGACCGCTGCATTCGGCCAAAGATTGAATTAGTAAATATTTGGCGTGGCGCGGACATCCCCATCCGTCGCAACGTTGGCGGCGGCCGGCTGGCCATTGAGCGTCGCGGGCTGTAAAATTCAACGATGGTCGCTCGGTTGCTGATGCCGTTATTTGTTCTGCTGCTTAGCGCGACGAGCGTTACGCTGGCCCAGGACAAGGGATCGCTGACTTCGGCTCATCAGCCGACGCTTCCCGATCTGGATGATCCGACAGTACCAGCCAAGGTGTTGTTTGGCCGCAAGAAGGAACCGGTGCCCACGGCTGCACAGGCCATCGGCTCATACGCGCGCGGTTGCATGGCCGGTGCCGTACCGCTCCCGGTCAGCGGTGAAACCTGGCAGGTCATGCGGCTGTCGCGCAACCGCAACTGGGGCCATCCCGACATGATCGAGACCCTCAGACAGATTGCGGGGAAGGCCCCGACGGTGGGCTGGCGCGGATTGCTGGTGGGTGACATTGCGCAACCCCGCGGTGGCCCAATGGTGAGTGGTCACGCCAGCCATCAGACCGGCCTCGACGCCGACATTTGGTTTGTGCCGATGCCTGCGCATAAGCTTTCTCAAACGGATCGCGAGAAAATGAGCGCGACCAACATTGTGGCTGCTGACGGAAACGACGTCAGGCCCGCGATCTGGTCACGCGCCCATATCGGCATCTTGAAGCTAACCGCCGAGGATCCGGACGTCGAACGGGTATTGGTCAATCCGGCAATCAAGAAGGCATTGTGTCGCGAGGTTAGCAACGATCGCGGCTGGCTCTCAAAGATTCGTCCCTGGTACGGCCATGGCGATCATTTCCACGTCCGCATCAAATGTCCGTCGGGGGATACCGAATGCAAACCGCAGACGCCACCCTCTTCGAGCGACGAATGCGGGCCGGAATTGGCTTGGTGGTTTACCGAAGAAGCACATAAGCCCAAGGGGCCCCCTCCGCCCGAGATCAAACTTTCCGATCTGCCTCCGGCTTGCCGACAGATTGTAGCCTCGCCATAAATCTTCTTCCGGTCTCCGCTGGGCCGATTTTCCATTTATCATTTTCATCTGCTGCGATCGCATATTGTTGTTTCAAAAGGCAGATTCTGAATTGTTTATTAACGAGTTTGTAGAAATGATTGCTGCCGGCTTGCGGCAATTGCGGAAACACTCAGCACCGAGCTTGCCAACATGCGAAAAAAAACGAAAGCGATCCTCCGGGCTGATGTCGATCGTGAAATTGCAGGCCGCGCCAATCGCAAACGCGCCGATTCCGTCGAAGCCGAACTGTCTATTAAGAGGCTGCAAGAATACCTCAAGCAGCGTGTCGCAGAAATAACCGCCTCCAACAGTGCTGAGGCTGGCAAAAATGAACAGCTCATCACGTCGCTGGGCGAACAGCTTCAACGACAGGTTGAAAGTCTGGTCGGCACAAGCCGCAGTGAGGCAGAAGCTCTCGTCAAGGATCTCGGTGAGCGGGTTGAACGCCAGATTTTGCCAAGTTTGAAGCACCAAGAAAAGGCGAGCGACAATCTTTCGGCGCGCCTTGATCAAACAATTGAAGAGCAAGCTGCAAAGCTCGGCGAAATCGATCGTGCCGTTTCTGCCCTCGGCCAGAGGGTAGACGCTCTGATCTCGAGCCTAGCGGAAGCCGAGCGGGCCGATTCGGCGAGAAGGACGGCGCTGGTTGGGTCGTTTGAGAACACGGTGGCGGCCCTGGCCGAAAAGGGCCAAGCGGATTCCCGATTGCTCGCGCGCGGTCTCGAAAGCCAGATCGTGGAACTCACCCATACGACGCGGGCGGAAGCCGCCACGACGACGGCGTTGATCGGCTCGCTAGACGAAAAAATCGCCGCTCATGCCGAGAAGGGCAGGGCGGATTCGGAGTCGCTCGCGAAGACATTGCGCCAACAGATCGAGGGCGACGTTTTCAAGCTTGCGGAGAATACGCGGGCAGAACTCGCCCGGACGATTGCGCTGGTCGGTTCTCTGGAGGCCAGGGTTGCCGCGCTGGCCGACAGCGGTCGCGAAGATTCAGCGAGCCTCGCACGGACCTTCCAAAGCTCTCTCCGCGAACTCACTGAAGCCACCCGTGCGGAAACCGAAAGAACAACCGGGTTGGCTCGCTCGCTTGAAACCAAAGTTGCGGCGCTCGCCGCGCAAACTCAAGCCGAAGCGGTATCGCTCGCGAAGGCACTGAGCCACGAGATCGAAAGTCGAGCCCTCCGGCTCGCCGAAAACGCGCAGGCAGACTCTGCCAAGATGACGGCGTTAATGGGCTCTCTTGAGCAGAAAATTGCGACGCTCGCGCAGACGGGCTATGCGCACTCGGAGGCCTTGGCGAAGGCTCTGCATCAACAAATCGAAGGGCACGCTCGGGAAGTTGCCGAAAATACCCAGGCAGAAGCGGCCAGGACGACTTCCCTCCTTGAATCGCTTGAGAAGCAGATCACCAAGTCCAGCGAGATTTCGCGAGCAGAAGCCGTCAAGGCGACCGCATTGCTCGACGAGAAGATCACGGCACTGACCGAAACAACCCAAGCGGAGACGGAGTCGCTGGGGCGGACCCTGGGTCAGCAGATTGAATATTCCACCCAAGGGCTTGCCGAATACACAAGGGCGGAGGCCGCCAAGACTGCCGCGCTCGTCGACTCGCTTGAGCGCACGGTCACTGCGCTTGCCGAGAAGGCTAGGGTGGAATCGGCGTCGCTCGCTAACGCCTTAGGGCAGGAAATCGCAGGCCATGTCCTGGGCCTCACCGATGGCGCCCATGCCGCAACTGCCAAGACGCTCGACTTGATCGGCTCGCTTGAGGACAGGATCGCCGTGCTCGCCGAGCAGGGGCGTTCGGATTCCGAGTCGTTGACGCGGACATTAAGCCAGGAGATCGAACGCGTTCTAAAACTTACGGAAAGCGCGCGCGCGGAAGCAGCCGCGGCGAGTGCGCTCTTTGAGAGCAAGATCGCGGCCCTTTCAATAAAGGTTCAGGCTGACACGGAATTAGTCGCGAAAACCCTGAGTGGACAAATCGAAAGCTCGGTCCGCCAGCTTGCGGAAAGCACGCAGACGGAGGGCGCCAATACGGCGAAGTTGATTGGATCACTGGAGACAAAGACCATCGCCATGGTCGAACAAGTCTTCGCCGAGTCGGAGGCGCTCGCAAAGGCACTGACACAACGGGTTGAAGGTCACGCCGTGCAGCTTGGTGAAAAAATCCAAGCAGAATCCGCCGGAATGACTGCATTCTTGGCAGAAAAGATTGCCTCGCTGGCCGAGGACGCCAAGGCAGATACCGAGTCTCTGCGAAAAGCACTGGGCGAAAAGATCGAGGTTCATGGGCAGCAGCTTACGGAAACGACGCGCGCAGAGGCTGCCAAGACAACCGCATTGTTTGAAAACAAGATCGTCGCGGCAGCCGAAAAAATTCAAGCAGACGCGGAGGTCGTTGCGAGAACTTTGACTCGGCAGATCGAGCACCATGCGCGAGAGACAAACACTTTGCTTGAGGCAAAGATTGCTGCCCTGACCGAAAGCGGCAAGGCAGTTTCGGACTCGCTCGCGCGGACTCTGAGCCAATACATCGAAACGCAAGTGCTAAAGCTTGAGGAGACTACGCGTTCGGAGGTTGCTGGGACCTCGGCGCTGTTGGCGGAAAAGATCGCCGCGCTCGCCGAGGGCGGGCAAGCCCAAGCCGCCTCACTTGCGAAGGCCCTGAGCCAGATCGACAGCCATGTTCAGGCGCTGACCGAGAACACGCGAACGGATGCCGCTCAAACCGCGGCGCTGATTGGGTCTCTGGGGGAAAAGATGGCCGCGATGGCTGAGCACAACCGCACTACATTGGAATTGCAGACAAGCACGATGGGCGCACAATTAAAAACTCAACTCGCGGAGCTGAGCGAAGCCAACCATGTGCAGACGGCGGATTTGAGAAAGCTCCTCGATACAGGCATCGAAACGATTGAGCAGAGCATTGCGACGTCCAGCGAAACCAGCCGAGCCGACTTCCAAGCGCGGCTGAAGGCGACCGACGAGCAGTTCCATCGCCAGCTGGAGGAGCTTTCGCAACGAAACACTTCCAGAACAGATGCTCTCGGAGAGGCTTTGCGAGATCAAATTGATCTTGGGCTCGACGCTCTGAGGGAGAGCGGCAGGGCCCAATCTGTCGGCCTCGAATCCCTGCTCCGCACGCTCACCGACCAGATTTATCGCAAGGTTGCGGCGTTCACGGATAGCTTTCGAAGCGAATCCGAAAACAGCCGCAAAGAAGTTGACGCGCTCCGAACCAGCATCGATCGCCAATTCGATGCCCTGGCGGAAAGCAGCCAAGAGCATTTCTCCCGCTTGGCAGTTCTCGCCGGCGGGCTGGTCGAAAGATTCGACGCTCAAGCTCAGCTTTCGCATGTCGAAGCAGCGCATGCGGGAGAAGCACAGTCTCTAAGAAAGCCCAGCTTCAATGAGGAACAATCGCATGCGCCCACCAATGGTAACGGCTCCACCCGCGTTTCCGACCCGGCTGGGACCCTTGCTGCGCAAGACTCTGAGCACTTAGCCACGCCTACCCACGACGCCGAAGGAACCGGCGGCGCAATCGTGGCGGAGATCGATCATGGTAAATTGCCTCCCAAGAACGGAGTGGGCGCGGCGTCGGATAGCCGACGCGATGGCAACTCCGATAGTTTGCACGCGAATGATCCTTTTGACCCGTTCATTGCCGCGCCCAAAAGAGCATTGGAATCCAATATTGAGGAATCACGCAGACGAAAATCCCGAATCGGTTACGCGAATCATTGGTTTGGGTTCACTCGGGCCAAGGATTGATAGGCCGTCTCTCCACTATCTCAGCACTTGCGCCCGAGCGCCTGAGACTCGAAAGGGCCGCATCATAGATCTGCTGCGACATTGCTGCTGACGCTCCGCGGCGCAACGGAAGGTCAACCGTGGCCGTGAGCGATTCTTTCGTGTTTTCCAAAGATCAATCCTCATTCACATCTGGCTACTGGCATTGAATGTGACGTGGGCGAATGGCTTATATTGCCGCTGATACGCCGCCAGTGGATCAGCAACGGTCACGTCAAACGCGATGAATTCATCAGGACCGCAATCGCAGCAAGCGCCCGAAGCGCGCGCTCGACTCGAGCAAGCAGATGGGCTCCGTCAGCGTGGCGAGCTTGATCGGGCGGAAGCGATTTGCACCGCGTTGGTGCGGCAACACCCTGACTATATCGCCGCTCTGCATACGCTTGGTTTGGTCTATCTGGATAAGGGCAAGTTTGAGCGTGCTCTCGATTGTCTTATTCGCGCACAGATGCGCGATCCGGACAATTGGATGACACTGACGGCCTTGGGTCTTTGCTACGTGCGGCTCGGGGCTGCGGAAATGGCCATTCAAACGCTTAATCGCGCGCTGGCGATCGGGGCCAAGGATGCCGGCATCTTTGCGTCGCTCGGCGAAGCCTACCGCAGTGAGCGCGAATATGAACTCGCGGAAAATGCCTATCGAAACGCGTTGGCACTCGATCCCGGTTTGGAGTCATCAATCACCGGTCTCGCCCTGAGCCTGTTCGCGCTTGGCAAATATCAAGAAGCCGCCGACATCCTGCAGAATGCGATGAAGCGCGGGCATCGGTCTTTCGCTCTGCTGCACGTCCTTTCGACCTTGCCGCACAACACTGTGAAGATTGACTTACTGAATGCCTTGGACTCGCTCGCATCCCATCAGCATGATCCGGATGCGGAAACAAGGAACTCAATCGCATTTGTGAGAGCGACAGCCCTGCATGCAGCCGGCCGCCACGCGGAAGCTTGGCAACAGCTTGAGGCTGCCAACGCCCCTTTGGCCTCTCAGCACCAATCCGAACTCAAAGACGACGTCGCGCGGCGCGAAAAATCGCTTGCGCGTCTTGGCGACGCAACGTACCAACCGCCGCTCGCAGTCGACAGCCCGGTCTCGCTTTTCATCCTCGGTTGCTCTCGAACCGGTAAATCGACGTTGGAGCAGCTTTTATCCTCTGTGCCTGGCGTAAAGGCCGGCTACGAAGGCCCCATCGTCGAAAATGCCCTCCACAGAACCTATCAGTCGGCCGCCCTTCCGAGCCGTCCGCATCTGGAAGATCTGCCAGCCGGACTTCTTCCATCATTTCGTGACCACTACTTGGTTGAGCTGACGAGGCGAGCAGGAACGGCCCGCGTTTTCACAAGCGCGCTGTCCAGCCGCATTCATGATGCAAGTCTTATTGCATCCGTACTCCCCAACATCCGTTTCGTCCTGATGCGCCGCAATCCTAAGGACACGGCGCTGCGGATCTACATGTCGAAATATCTGCGCGGAAATTCTTATGCCTATGATCTGAAATCAATCGCGGCTTACATGGACTGGTATGCGGGAATGACCGATCTGATGGCCGAGAAGTTTTCGAAGATTTCCGTGGTCATCTCGTACGAGGGTATGATCGCGGATCCCATCGCGGCCGTGCGCGAGGTGGCGGATTTGGCGGGCCTGAGTGTCAACAATGAAATGAAGCTTCATCCCGTTGACGATCGGGATGTTGCCAAGCCGTACGCGAAACTCATGGGGCCTTATTGGCAATGAAATAATACCTTCCGCGTAAGCAAGTTTGGCGCCGGTAGCCAACCTTCTCAAGGACTTCCGCTGCCGAGTCGCACGAATGCAACACCTTTTAGGGAGTTTCATCCGATCGGATCTAGCGCGCGGACAAGAAGGCAATTTCATACTATTCTGCAAAGGCTTATGCGACGCTCGAACCAGGGGGGTTGATGCAGCGTCTCGTCACACGCGATATCAAAGCGTCTCTTTGCCTATCCACAGCGTTATTATCAATTTTCGGGACAGGGACGGCAGTCGCACAGACGAATATCGGATCGGCCGTGCAGGTCGAGCGCGACGTATCCGGCACTTTCGGCGGTCGCACGCGCGCGCTTGCGACAGGCGACGGTGTGGTTTCGAACGAAAACATCAAGACCGATAACGCCAGCAACGCACAGCTTCGGTTCCTGGACCAGACGACCCTCACGATTGGACCAACCTCCTCGGTCATTCTCGATCGCTTTGTCTACAACCCGGACCGTACCGCGCGCGACGGAACCGTCCAGATGACCCTTGGCGCGGCGCGCTGGGTCGGAGGCGGCACGCAGTCAGACGTTTACAAGGTCCAAACACCGCATGCCGTCATCGGTGTGCGCGGCACGGTTTTCGATCTGCTGGTCGAAACCTACCGGACGATCGTCGTCCTGCGCGAAGGCACGATCGTCGTTTGCCTTGTCAGGGCACCGCAGCGCTGCGTAACCGTGAGCACGCGGGATAGTGCCGTCGTCGTTACGTTCGCCGAAATTCGAGGACCCACACCCATTGCGCCCTCGCAATCCCAATTCGCCGACAATTGCTTGAGCCCGGTGGACCGCCGTCTGTCCTATTGTGCGACACAGGCCTTTGCGGAATCGTTGAATGCCATAGCCACCGGTGTGACGGCTCAGAATGGCGACCGATGGTCGGGCTTCTATGTCGGCGCAAATATTGGTTACAGCTGGGGCAATCTCGACAGCACGGGTTACGTCGATCCCTTCAATGAACCCACGTTGGATTTAAACTTTCCCGGCGGGGGCAGTTCGGCGACCGCTAGAGTCGACGGTTTCATCGGCGGCGTGCAACTTGGCTACAACTGGCGCCTTGCACCACGCTGGCTCGCCGGAATCGAAGCCGACATCCAGGGCTCGGGGCAAAAAGGTTCGTCGCTTGGTGTGTTCTCCGGAACAACATCCAGTTGTTCGACTCCTGTTTGCGCCTATACCAACATAACCGATGTCACAGCAAAACTGAGTTGGTTTGGCACCGTTCGAGCGCGTGCCGGCGTGGAAGAGAACGGGATCTGGTTCTATGGGACCAGCGGCTTTGCCTGCGGCAGGATAACGATTTCAGGAACCAATACATTTACCGCCACCGACGCGAGCGTCGTCCCGAATACCGTGGTCCTTTCGACGCCTTTCAGCTATTCCAGGACAAATTCGGGCTGGGTCGCCGGCGCCGGCGCTGAAGGCCGGCTCGGTGCAAGCAAATTGACATGGAAAATCGAGTACCTTCACCTCGACTTGGGCTCGGTTGGCGGCGGCAGCTTTGGCTCTGTGCCGCATGTCACTGTCAACAGCGCCAAATTTACTGACGAAATTATTCGCCTAGGATTCAATATTCCATTATCGAACTAGGTTGCGCATTGTTGCTAGTGGCCCATTCGTCGAAGGGGCCATTGCGCTATATTGAATTCGCTTTGCGAGACGATAACGCCGGGCGACGACGGTCATCTTAATGCGCTTGCATGGACGAGAAATGAAACCGCGCCGGTCGCGACCTTCGTTTCGCGCATTGATCCGTCAGGGCCCCTATCTTCTTGCGGTCGCATTGCCGATGGCCGTTGTCGTTGCCCTCGGATTGGCAAAGCCTCCGCTTCTGGCGGACTTGGGCAATATGATCTTCGATACCTATCAACGCGCGCAGCCGCGGGCATGGGATCCGCAGACGCCGGTGCGCATCGTTGAGATTGACGATGAATCGCTTGCAAAAACCGGCCAATGGCCCTGGCCCCGATCCAAAATCGCCAGCCTCGTTAAACAGCTAGGCGATCTCGGCGCCGTGACGGTGGTTCTCGACATCGTCTTGTCGGAACCGGATGCCTCAAGTCCCGAGCAGATTATACGCTCGTTACCGCAAACCTCCGGCCGCGCTCTGCTGGAGGATGAAATCAAGTCTATTCCGTCCAATGATGCGCAATTGGCGGACACGATCGCGAAGACACGGACCGTCCTCGGCGCCATTCTGACTCAGGAGAAAGGTCCGGTGGATTTTCCGACCCGATACGGCATCGCAACCGCCGGCGACGACCCGCTGCTGTTTCTACCGCGCTTCAAGAGTGCGGTCGCGCCGCTGCCCTCGCTGAGCGCGGCGAGCGCAGGCATCGGCGCCATCAACTGGCTGCCCGACCGCGATCAGGTCGTGCGCCGGGTTCCGCTGTTGCTTGCACTGGAAAACAAAATTGTGGCAAGTCTTTCGGCAGAGACATTGCGCGTTGCACAGGGGGCCTCGACGATCATCGTGCGGTCGTCAAATGCCAGCGGCCAGGAGGGGTTCGGAGCGCATACCGGCGTCAACGCGGTGAAGATCGGCGATCTGGAAATCTCGACCAGCGCACAATCGGAACTGCGAATCTATTTTACCCCAACTGAACCGCGCCGCTTTATCCCGGCGTGGAAGGTCTTGCAGGGAGCTGGCGACTTGAGCGAACTGCGAGGTCGGATCGTGATTGTCGGCGCCAGCGCGGGTGGCCTCTCGGACCAGCGGGCAACACCGATCGATGCATCGGTAAGCGGCGTCGAAATTCAGGCTCAATCGCTGGAAAACATGATTGCCGGCATCTGGCTCAGCAGGCCTGACTGGGCAGCCCCCGTCGAACTGCTTTTGGCGATCGCCACCGCCTTGATCATCGCATCGTTACTGCCGCACCTCAGCGCCGTCGCCGCAGCTATTGGTACGTTACTGATGCTCGTGATCCTGGGGCTCGGCAGCTGGGCGGCGTTCAGTGCCTATCGCATGCTGCTCGACCCAACCCTTCCCTTTCTCTCGATATCCTTGACCTATGTCTTCGGCGCGGCGCGACTGTACCAAATGGAGCAGCATCAAAAACGACACGTGCGGGAAGCATTCGGGCGCTACGTATCGCCGGACATCGTCGCGCGCCTTGCCGATGATCCGAGCAAGCTTGTTCTCGGCGGTGAAACGAGAATGCTCACCGTGATGTTCTGCGACGTGCGCGGATTCACCACGCTATCAGAACGTTACAAGGTCGAGCGCCTCACGCAATTTATGAACGAATATTTCACGCCGCTGACCGACGCCATTTTGGCCAACCGGGGCACGGTCGACAAATATATCGGCGATGCTCTGATGGCCTTCTGGAATGCTCCGCACGATGTTGCGGAGCACGCGCGTTATGCCGCGCGCGCGTCGCTCGCAATGGTGGAGGAACTCAATACGCTGAACGAGCGCTGGCGCTCACAGGCCGAGGCACAGGGTGAAGCCCATCACGAAGTCAAGTTTGGTATTGGATTGGCGACCGGCGAATGCTGTGTCGGGAATCTCGGATCCATTCGCCGATTCGATTATTCGGTGCTTGGCGACACCGTGAATATCGCCTCTCGCCTCGAGGGCACAACCAAGTCCTATCACGTTGATATTATTGCTTCTGAAACGACGCGCGATTTGGCGCCTGATTTTGCTTGGCTTGAGATTGATTCCGTTCGGGTGAAAGGAAAGACGCAGCACACCCGCATTTTTTACCTCGCGGGCGACGACAGCGAGGCGCGCAGCCCTGCCTTCGTAGAGCTGACAGAACTTCACGAGCGCATGCTGCAGGCCTATCGCATGGGTGAGTTCACTTCCGCTGCGTCATTGGCGCGGGAAGGCCGCGCTATCGCGTCGCCGCGTCATCGTGGCCTCTACGAGTTTTATGAACAACAGTGCCACAAGCTTGAGAAACCGAATTAATATGCTCAGCTCAACAAGATGTCGGTTTTGCCCGCAAATGGGCGGCGATCGCCCGTCGCCAACGTTAACCAATATCGTGAAGTAAACCATTTGTAATATATCGGAATTGCAGCTTCACCATTAAATTCGCCCTCTCAGGAGGTCGAGCGTATCCAGATGCGGCGCTGGAACGAGACGATTTCGATGAAGACAAAAAATACCGCTGATCAAGACAACCGTTCGGGAACTCCTCGGCTCAATCCTTCCGAACGCCGCCGTCAACCTGTTGCCGCGCGCGCCGTCAGCAAGCGCAGTAAGCTAGCGAAATCCGCGGATGCGCCGGCTCTGACTGCGATTGCCAAGACCGCTGGCCATACGAAGGTGACAGGCCGGACCATCGAATGCATCGCATACAAAGGCTACACGTTGAGGATCGAGCCACAGCGCAGCGGCTGGAAAGTCGCGATCTTCCCGAACGGTTCGCCCTTTGCGTTGCATCGCATTCCATGCACCTCGGAGTCTTCCGGGCGCGAGGCCGTCATCGAACAAGCCAAGTCAATCATCGATGCGGCAAGCGTCATACCAACTCTGCAACAGCCCGCGACAGAGCCGGCAGACACCTCCGAATCCTGGGTGCTAGTGTTGGAACTGTTCCTTTTGAGAATCCGGAACGTTTCGCTGCAATGGTGGACCAACACTGCTGCTACCTTGAAGCGCGTTTATTTTAGTATCGATACCCGTTCCAATTGCCTTTGATTTGGCGCCCTTCGTTGGCGTGACCGACCCATCGGGGGCGACGGATTGCGCAATGGATAAACGCCGCGTTCGAAGGTGCGTAAGAGCAAACGCATGGAACAGCAGGCCATCACCTTGAGAGTCCGGAGCAGCCTCACACGCCGAACGTGAAGCGCGTGCCGACATTGGTCGTCACCAATTGGTTCGGCATGCGCCGACGCATCGCCTCGATAAAGTCCGCACCGGAGCAGTGCATTGGAATGACGACTTCGGGCTTCAGCGCTTCGAGCTCGGTCACGGTCCGTTCGATATATTGCAGCGGCGCGGTGACGAGATGAAATCCGCCGATGACCGCATGAAGTTTCGAGACGCCCGACACCGCCATCGCATGCTTGATCGTATTGATGAGCCCGACATGGCCGCACGAGCTGATGACGACCAGCCCGCGGCCCTGCACGATATAGCAGGTGGCATGCTCGTCCGGGTGCGTGTCCTTGACCAGCTTGCCCCGCCGTTCGGCCTCGGTGAAATGGTCGTACTCGTAGACCATTGAGCCTCCGCTGACCTCCTCGAACGAATTGCGTGCGATGTAGCCGGTCGTAAAGGCATGGGAAAGATCATGCGGCTCGCTGCAGCACACGGGCGTTACGTACTGGGCTTTGAGCATCGTACGGTCGACCGAACCCCACGAAATGGGGTCTTTCGGATCGCCCAGGAATTTCTCGCGAAAACCGTCTTCGCCGCCATTGTAGAAGCACAGATCGCCGCGCATGCGCGTCCGGTGCTGCATGAGGAATCCGATGAGGCCGCCGAAGTGGTCGCGATGGGCATGGCTGAGGATTAAGCCGTCGATCTTTGCCGGATCGATGTCGAGCAGGTCGGTGTTGCGCAACACGATCTCCGGCGTGTAGCCGAAATCCAGCAGGTATTGCGCCTTCGAGCCGGCACGTTGGGATTCAAGATGCAACGAAAGACCCCACTCGCAAGCGAGCGACGTCATCTGACGACGCGGAACTTGGCCGACGTGTTCGATAGTCACGAACGGATGCGTCATCTTCGGCAGGAAGCGCTCATAGCGCGAGTCGACGACGACGCGGACGGAGAGCCTGTCGACCATGGGCGCAGCGAACGGTTTCTTGGGCGCGAGAGTTTGGCTCATCGTTCGATCTCCTGTCTCGATATTGCTGTTGCGGCGAACCAATCAACGAAGGGTGTCTGATATTGGCGTTCAGGTCTTGCCGAGAATCGAGACGTCGGCGCCATCGCGATAGGCTTTGTGCCGCCAGCCGTCCTCGTCGTAATCCGCCATGCATCGCTCGGCGAGCGCTTCCATCTCCGCAATCGCCCCCGACGCCTGCGCCTGATGCAGCGGGAACAGCCGCACCAGCTCGTGGCTCCCCGCATAGTTCATCTCGTAAAGTTCGTGCCGTGCCCCGAACTCGGTTCCGATCGCATCCCAGAGCAGCTTCATGGTCTTGATGCGTGACTTGTAGTCGACGCCGTTCGAGCCGCGAACATAGCGGGCCAGATACTTGTCGATATCGGGATTCTTCAAATCGCGAGCATGCGATGGAAGATAGATCAGACCCGAGGCGATCACCTTTTCGACGATCGAGCGTACCGCCGGATAGGCTTCCGTCATGAACATACGGTAGCAGGTGGAGGCTCTGATGTTTGGCAGCACCGCGCCGTCGACCCACGGTTCGGGGTTGCAAGCCATCGCGTCGGTGAGCGACCAGAACAAATTCCGCCAGCCAATGACTTCGCCAATCTGCACCTGCACGCCGCGAAACGTTTCCACCCCGGTCGCGCGCGCGGCCTTGATCAGAAGTCCGGCTATGAAATCCAGCTTCACCGCGAGCCGAGTGCACCCTTGCAGCGTGTAGCCATTGACGAATCCCGAACGCGGATAAAAGTCCTTCAATCGCTGCACGTCGCGATGAATGAACACATTCTCCCAAGGGATGAATGCATTGTCGAACACGAAAATCGCATCATTCTCGTCGAAGCGTGACGTGAGCGGATAGTCCCAGGGCGAGCCTGTTGCGGCGGCTGCGAGTTCGTAGGAGGGCCGGCAAATCAGTTTGATGCCGGGCGTGTCCATGGGCGCGATGAACATCACCACCATGCTCGGATCGGTGATTTCCTGGCCCATGTTTTGACCGAGGAAATTGTAGTGCGTGAGCGCCGAATTTGTGGCGACCACCTTGGCGCCCGACACGTAAATACCGGCGTCGGTTTCCTTCTGGATCGTGATGTAGACATCCTTGACCTCTTCGACCGGTTTGTTGCGGTCGATCGGCGGATTGACCAAGGCGTGATTGAGATAGAGCACGGCCTCCTGCGCGCGCTTGTGCCAGGCGCGCGCGTTGTCGGCGAACTTGCCGTAGAATTGCGCATTGACGCCGAGCGTATTGAGGAAGGCGGCCTTGTAATCGGGGCTGCGTCCCATCCAGCCGTAGGTAATGCGCGCCCACGCCGCGATCGCGTCCCGCTGCGCGACCACATCCTGACTCGATCGGGCGGCCTTGAAGAATTTGTGTGTATAGCCGCCGGAGCCGGTGTCGGTCGGTGCCGTAAGCACGGCGCGGCTCTTGTCATCGTGCAGCGCATCGTACAGCAGGGCGACCGAGGCGGCCGCATTGCGCAAGGCCGGATGCGTTGTAACGTCCTTGATCCGCTCGCCATAGATGTAGACCTCGCGCCCATCGCGCAGTGACTCGATAAATTCTGCGCCGGTGAAGGGGCGTTTCTTGCCTTGCACGAGGGTTTCGGGGGGCTGCGGCATGGTGTGATCCGTTATTATTGCATGAGGTTGCTGCAGGATAGCCGACCGAATCTGACACGCCTACGCGTCATCGCAACAGGCGGCCACTCAGGTTGTGCTGATTTGAGCACGGCCTCAAGTCGCGATAGCTTGTCAATAGCGGTATCGCCGGGCGTTGAATACCATTATGGTCCGGCATCTCGAAATCGTCGTGATGCACGTTGATGCATAACATCGACCGCCGTCGGATCTGAGGACATTCGCTATGGACCGGCCAGAACTGATTGTCGCGCCGTTGACGCCCTTCACCGCCGAGCTCGAGATCGACGCGCCGTTGCTCCGGCGTCAGCTCGATTACGTGATTACGGATTGCGGAGCCACCATGATCGTCGCTGCCGGCGTCGAAACCCAGGAGTACACCTATCTGACATTTGAAAGACGCAAGGCGCTCATCCAGCACACGATCGAGTTGACCGACCGACGCACGCCCGTCATGGTGGGAATTTCCCATCCATCCTTCAAGATTGCGGTCGAGCTCGCTCATTTTGCGGAGCGGCTCGGCGCGGCCGCCGTGCAATTGTTGGCGCCGTTGCGCCCGTTCGCCGGCCCACCGACGCAAGCGGATCTCATTGGGTACTTCGAGGCAATTGCCCGGGAATCCCATCTTCCCATTGCGCTCTACCTCAACCCGGGACCAGGGGCCGATGTTTCCATTCCGGATACGATTGCGCTTGCGAAGCTGCCCCGCGTGCAGTTCATCAAGGAGAGTTCGCGCGACCTCGCGCGCGTCTCCCGCCTCATAGTCGAAATCGATCGCGCCGGTCACGCACGCTATTTCACGACCATGCAGATGCTGCTCGCGTCGCTGCAACTGAGCGGCTCCGGTGCGACCATGCCGCCGCCGGGATCGGAGATCGCGCGGCACCTCATTGATGCCTTCATGGCGAAGGACTACGAGCGCGCTGCCGCCTTGCAGCTCCAGTTCGCGCTGTTTCCGTCGAAATGGATGCATCGGGGTCTCGCTCCGGTCATGAAGGCAGCGCTCAATTTGATCGGCGTGCCCGTGGGCGATCCATATCCGCCGTACAAATCGCTCGATGACGAAGAAATTAAAGCACTAGCAGCTGTCCTTCGAACCACCGCGCTCGCACATCGATTTTCGGTCACGGCCGCAGCCTGAGAGCCATTTCGCCGGGAGAATCCGATGACACAGCCACAAGCGGCGCCGCCCGCCACGCCATACGGTCAGCCGATTGCAATCGCCGCCGCGAAGAAGGTGATGGCGGCCGCCGAAGCCGAAGCCGCCAAGAACAATTGGGGCGTATCGATTGCCATCGTCGATTCAGGCGGCAATTTGCTCATGCTGCATCGCCTGGACAATGCGCAGCTTTCTTCGATCCGAATTGCCGAATCCAAGGCCCGCACTGCGGTTGAATTCCGTCGTCCAACCAAGGCGCTTGAAGATGCGGTCGCCGGCGGAGGAGTAGGCCTCAGAGTGCTGACTTTCGGCGCATGCGTCGCGGAAGGCGGAGTACCGATCATCGCCGACGGCAAGATTGTCGGCGCGATCGGCGTCTCGGGCGTGGCGTCCCACCAAGATGCGCAAGTTGCGTTAGCGGGTGCCGCGGCAGCCCGCTAGCGGCGCGTCGATGGTGCGCACCGATAATAGGAATTCGATTCGATCAAGACATTCCCCCATGTCGCGGAATGAGCCGCGACGGTCGTAAATTTGAGTTCCAGCGGGACAGGAAGGTTCCGGCAGTGATCAAATTAGGGTCTCATGGCACGCGTCGTGTCGCCCTGGTGGTGTTCGCGCTCGCGATTCTTCCGACTATATGGCTCGGCCTACGAAGTTATCGCTCCTTCTTCTTGCTGCGCTCGGCCTACGAAGCAGGTGCGCCCAAAACCAGCAGTATTCGGGCTTGGATGACATTGAATTATGTTGCCGGCACGTATCACATGCCGACAGCAGCGTTGAGCAACCGCCTCGGGCTCCCATCGCAATTTGATCCGAACACGACCCTGAAATCCGCCGCAGAGCAGGCTGGAGTGTCGCCGTATCAGTACACACAGCGCGTCCAACGGGCGGTGGCAGAGCTGGGTTCTAACGGCAATTCCAATCGCGGGAGTGAACCATCTGGTTGGCTTGATGCGCTCAGCGATCGGGTTCTTTCTGCATTGCTGATCTATGGATATCCAATTCTTGGCTTGACTCTGCTTTTGGGTGCTATCGGCCTGCCGTTGCCGGACGGACTTGTAACAACCGTCGCAGGCTCCTTAGCCGCCCAAGGACGCATCAATTGGATTGTGGCCGGTGCGATTGCGGTGGCTGCTTCTATTCTCGGCGATGCCTTGGGTTATGGCTTCGGACGTCTGTTAAGTCGGGAAGTCCTGGAACGCCACGGCCACTGGTTCGGATATACGCCAGCTCGGCGTGCCCGAGTTCAATCGCTTTTCGACCAGTGGGGATCGGTCACGGTGTTTATCACCCGCACCTTTGTCTCATATCTCAGCTCGGTAGCCAGCTTGCTGGCCGGGGTAAGCCGTTATCGCTGGACCAAGTTCTTTGCGATTGCAGTCGTGGGACGCGTGATGTGGACGTCGGCCTATCTGGGTCTGGGCTATGTCATTGGGGCCGACCTGGAAGCAGCCGCAGGATTTCTCACGAATCTCAGCAGTCTTCTGGTGATGTTGGTATTGCTTGGCGGGTCTGCGCTGATGGCGTTTGGACGTTGATTCGCATTCGCAACAACGTCGAATTAGATCTAGACGTGCAATGCGAAATGAATGACCTTTTTGTAGACTTTATCTTGATTAGGACCTCGCCGTCGGGTAAGCACCGCCGCCACCATCATCATCCGCAAATCGCAGGATGGCCGCGCCGTAATGGCAATCATCGGCCGCCACACTGATGCTGCAAATTGAAGATCTCGTATTCAATGGCTGGGGCCGCCGGTTTTTCGACGCCGCAAGCGTCTCGATTCCGGCCGGGGCTAAAGTCGGGGTTGTCGGGCGCAACGGCGTCGGGAAAACGACGCTGTTTAAATTGATTGTCGGCGAGCTCAGCCAGGACAGCGGCGACATCAATCTCCCGAAGAACGCAAGGGTCGCGTCGGTCGATCAGGAGCATCCGGCGTCGCCCGTCAGCCTGCTCGATACGGTCCTGGCGGCGGATGTGGAACGCGAACGTCTCAACGCCGAGCTCGAAACCGCGCCGCCGGAACGCCTGGGCGAAATCTACGACCGGCTGATCGAGATCGATGCCGACAGTGCGCCGGCACGCGCTTCTGAAATTCTTCACGGGCTTGGTTTTTCCAACGACGATCTGACGCGGCCGCTGGCGGAATTTTCCGGCGGCTGGCGCATGCGCATTGCACTTGTCTCTGCGCTGTTCGCTGAGCCAGATGTACTCCTGCTCGACGAGCCGACCAACTACCTCGATCTCGAAGGATCGCTCTGGCTCGAAGCGCGCCTGCGAAAATACCCGCATACGGCGCTGATCATCAGCCATGACCGGGAGTTGTTGAGCAACTCCGTCAATTACATATTGCATATCAATAACGGCAAGCTCGATCTCTACAGCGGCGGCTACGACCAATTCGAACGGCAGCGGGCCGAAAAGGCGCGATTGGTGGCGGCCGCGCGGGCCAAGCAGGAAGCCGAGCGCGCGCATATCCAGTCCTTCATCGACCGTTTCCGCGCCAAGGCGAGCAAGGCGGCGCAGGCGCAGTCGCGCATCAAGCGGCTTGCCAAGCTTGCGCCGATCACCGAGGTGATCGAAGAGCGCACCATGCCGTTCATTTTGCCGTCGCCGGAGAAGAAACTCGCGCCGCCACTGATGCAATTCGACGGCGTGAGCACGGGCTATGACGGCGTGCCGGTGTTGCGCAATCTGAACTTGAGGCTCGATGTCGACGACCGCATCGGGCTCTTGGGCGTCAACGGTGCGGGCAAATCGACGTTTGCGAAACTCGTGGCTGGCGCGCTGCCGGTGCTGGCGGGCCAGATCAAGAAGGACGGCCGCATCAAGGTCGGCTGGTTTCACCAGCACCAGATCGAAGCGCTCGATCCGATCGACACGCCACTCGACATCATCCGCCGCGAACGTCCCGACGAGGCCGAATCAATCCGCCGCTCGCGGCTCGCGCAGTTCGGGCTCGACGTCAACAAGCAGGAAACCTTGGTGGCCGATTTGTCCGGCGGCGAGCGCGCGCGGCTGTTGCTCAATCTGATCGCGATGGCGGGACCGCATCTGCTCATTCTCGACGAGCCGACCAATCATCTCGATATCGACAGTCGCCGGGCCCTGCTCGAAGGGCTGAACGATTACGATGGCGCCGTGATCCTCATCACGCACGATAGATCGTTGATTGATCTCGTCGCCGACCGGCTGTGGCTCACCGATGAGCGGACGATCAAACCGTTCATCGGCGATATGGACGACTATGCTCGCTTTGTGCTGGACCGCGCGAAGGCCGGAACCCGTACTCCCTCACAACGCCCGGCAAAGGAGGTGAAACCGACGCAGCGTGCGGGTAAACTTCGAAAGAAGCGGTAGCGGCTGATCTTCATAGGCAATCGAAAGTTGGCCTGACGCCAACTCACAACAGTCCTTAGATGCTAAGTTCATGAGGTTATCGAACGGAGAAGACATCATGCGGATCATGGTTTTGATGGCATTTGCGGCATTATCACTGTTCATCGGGGCACGCACGAGCCAAGCCTATGAGGGCGCTTGGTGCGCAGAGGTTTCCCTGGGTCGCGGTTCCGTCAGCAGAGATTGCCGGTTTCGCACTTTCGAAGAATGTCTGCCGAATGTGATTGCCGGCAATCGCGGCTTTTGCGTGCAAAATCCCTATTGGCCTGGTTGGTATAGGCCAACACCCAAACAAAAAAAGCCTCGGAGTTGAAGGCGCTCTGATTTCTTTTTCGTCCGTTAGACCCGAGGGTGATGGCTCCTGACGATAGCGCGGACTCGTCTGTCGTGCTGACGCTGGCGCGGTCATACGCGGCGAGTGATCGGGGACGCTTCTAAATTGGCACTTCATCAGGGCCGGAATATTTCAAACGTCCATCTGCGCGGACGGGGTCGAGCGTGAAATGGCGAGCTCTTCTTTCGTCATGTCAGCTGGGACATCCGCAAAAAGCGGCGTGCTCAGATAGCGCTCGCCCGTGTCCGGCAGCATACAGAGGACAGTGGCGCCTTTCGGTGCATCCGCGCAGACGCGCAGGGCGCCGGCAAAGGTCGCACCCGCCGTAATGCCGACGAAGATTCCTTCCTTCTGCGCCAGCTCCCGACTGAACCGCAAGCCGTCGGCGTTCGAGATCGGAATGATGCGATGGATGACGCCCATATCCACCGCATCCGCGGTCAACTTCGGAATGAAATCCGGAGTCCAGCCCTGCATCATATGCGGCTTGAATGAAGGGTGGGCCGCGGAGGCGGATCCGTCCGGGTTGCGCTGCTGCTTGACCCCGCTGCCCAAAAGTTGCGCCTCTTCGGGTTCGCAGACAATGATCTTTGTATCAGGCCGCTCTTTTGCCAAGATGCGCGAAACGCCCTTGAGCGTGCCGCCCGTTCCATATCCGGTGACCCAAAAGTCGAGCGGCTCACCCTTAAAATCTTCGATGATTTCCCGGGCGGTCGTGCGGGAATGAAAGTCGGGGTTGGCTTCATTTTCGAACTGGCGCGTCAGAAACCAACCATGCGTTTTGGCGAGTTCGACGGCCTTCGTGACCATCCCCATGCCGCGCTGGGCTGCCGGGGTCAGTACCACCTTGGCGCCCAGGAAACGCATCAGCTTCCGCCGTTCAACGCTGAAGGTTTCGGCCATCGTCACGACCAACGGATAGCCCTTTTGGGCACACACCATCGCGAGACCGATGCCGGTATTGCCACTGGTGGCCTCGATCACCGTTTGACCGGGTTTCAACTGTCCTGACTGCTCGGCTGCCTCGATCACGCCGAGTGCGAGCCGGTCCTTAACCGAGCCCAAGGGGTTGAATGCCTCGATCTTGACGAAGAGGTTTGCATTGGGCGGCGCCAACCTGTTGATCTTGACAACCGGCGTATTGCCTATGGTTTCGAGAATATTTTTGAACCGGCGGCCCATAGAGCGTCTCCATCATCGAGTCACTGTTCCTCATGCGAGGCGGCGCAATGTTGAAGCGAGATGGGATGCGCGGTCAACCGCTTATGGCGACTCAGAAGGGGGCTTATACGCCGAGATGCCGGTGCAATACTTCGGGCTGGGCGCGCGCCGTCTGCGCGGTCATTGCTTCGACGATGTGCCCGTTATTGATGATGTAGACCCTGTCGGCAAGACTCATGGCCGCGGTGATATTCTGTTCCACGATCACGATCGTCTGGCCCGCCTCGGCCAGTGCACGGCACGTCGCGAGCAGATCGCGCACGATGATCGGCGCCAGGCCTTCGAAAGGCTCATCGAGCAAGAGGAGTTTCGGTTCGCGCACCAAAGCGCGCGCGATCGCCAGCATCTGCTGCTCTCCGCCCGACAGATCGGTGCCGCGACTGCGGCGCCGCTCGCGCAGGCGCGGAAAGGTTTCCCAAATCCGCTCCAGCGGCCAGCGCGGTTTGGCGGTGAGTCCCGCAAGGACTAGATTTTCCTCGACGCTCAGACTGCCGAAAATTCGGCGGTCCTCGGGCACCAACTGCAGCCCGCTCAGGGCGATGGAATGAGGTGGCAATCCCTGCATCGGAACGCCGTCAAACACGATACGGCCGGAACGCGGGCGAACCAAGCCGATCAAGGATTTCAGCGTGGTACTTTTTCCCGCGCCGTTGCGGCCGAGCAGCGCCACGACTTCGTTCTGTTCGACATGCAGCGACACGTCGAACAGAATGTGGCTGTCGCCGTAATAGCTGTTGATCTTCTCGACTTCGAGGAGGACGCTCATGCCGCGGCAACCCCGCCGAGATAGGCTTCCTGCACCAGCGTGTTACGCTGAATTTCCGAAGGCGTTCCCTCGGCTAGCAGCGCGCCTTCATGCAGTACCGTGATCTTTTCCGCCAGCCCGAATATCGCATCCATGTCGTGATCGACCACGATTAACGTGCGACCGCGACGGATATTTTTCAGCAACTGCACCGTTTCGACGCGTTCGCGCGGGCTCATGCCGGCGAGCGGTTCGTCAAGCAGCAGCAGCGACGGAGATGCCGCGAGCGCTAGCCCGATTTCCAGCCGCCGTTTCTCGCCGTAGGCAAGCTCGGCAACCGGCACATCGGCGCGCGTGGTTAAGCCAACCAGCGCTAGCGTGCTTTCGACCTGCGTATTGAGGTCAGGCACGCGGTCAATGCGGCGCAGCAAGTCGAGTGAGAAAGTGCCGCGCCGCTCGGCCAATGCTGCGATAATGACGTTCTCGCGCAGCGTCAGCCGGGTGAAAAGTTGGTTGACCTGATAGCTCTTGGTCAATCCAAGCTGGCAGACGTCGGCAACATCCATGCCGGTGATGTCGCGGCCATGAAAAATGATCTGCCCTGCACTGGGCGGCAGCTCACAGGTGAGCATTTTGAAGAACGTGCTCTTGCCGGCACCGTTCGGGCCGATGATGCCCCGCAACTCGCCTTGCTCGACGGAAAAATTGATGTCCCTGTTGGCGACGAGGCCGCCGAAAGACTTGGTCAGGCCGCGTGCCTCAAGCGCCGGGCCGGTGAACGGCTTCTCCTCGCGCCGGCGCGAGGGGCCGACGGTGGCCATCGCCGAAGGGGCGGCAGAGGTCGGGGCCTCCTCCGGTGCAGCGGCTGCTGGACGCGTGGTGAAATATCCGATGAGGTCTTGCAAACCGCCGATGATGCCGCGTCGCAGGAAGCACACGAGCAGCACGAAAACCACGCCGAGCACGAGTTTCCAGGCCGCCCCGAGCCCCAGCGCGCCTTGCAGAAAGTCCTGCAGGAAAAGCCACACCGTGGCGCCGAGCAGCGGCCCGAACAGCGTGCCGGTGCCGCCGATGGCGGTCTGCATGACCAGCTGACCGGAGGTGTCGAAGGCGAAGGCTTCTGGCGGCATGAAGCCCTGCAAAACGCCAAGCAGTCCGCCGGCGAAGCCGGCGTAGGCGGCGGCGAGGACGAACGCTGTAAGCTTGTAGGCGTGCACGTTGTGACCGACCGCAGAGGCCCGCAGCGGATTGTCGCGGATCGCACTAAAAATTGCGCCGACCGGCGAGCGCACGATACGCAGCGCGAGGACGATCCCGATGAAGTACCAAGTCGCCAGGAACGGATACATCGACCAGCCGCTGGTGAAATGCAGGGTCGTAAAGCCGAGATATAAGGTCGGTGTCGGAACGCCGGGCAGTCCGTTTTCGCCGCCCGTATATTCCGCCAGAGGCGAGAATTCGATGAAATAAAAAACTTCCGCGATCGCCACGGTGATCATGGCAAAGTAAATGCCGGTCCGCCGCAGCGCGATCAGCCCGATAAGAAGGCCAGCGATGGAAGCCGCGATCATGCCGATGATGATGGACAGAACGACGTGCGGAATGCCGATGACGGTCATGAGATAGGCGGCGATGAATCCGCCCGTGCCGAAAAGTGCCGACTGGCCGAACGAGAGCAGGCCCGTGTAGCCGAACAGGATGTCGAAGCCGATGC
>Ga0335081_10002149_pt1 | contig 30905 bp, 28 predicted proteins | sample Lox_Sample_35_FD_206713 | JGI IMG/M metagenome (GOLD analysis project Ga0335081, IMG submission 206713) | Soil microbial communities from Loxahatchee National Wildlife Refuge, Florida, United States - Lox_Sample_3.5 | ecosystem: Environmental > Terrestrial > Soil > Wetlands | place: USA...
CCGCATGAGCTTTATCGCTCCCGGACGGCTTTGCACTTCGTTCATCACCGCCCGGTCCAGGTCCGCGATCCAAGGTTGGTTCATCGCCGACGTCCGGAAGGCGCACCAACTTATGCCGATGCCGGACCAATTGACGGAGGTCGCGCTCAGCCGTGGAGGGAATCCAGATCTGAGGGAATCGATTGGTCAAAAGCAAATCCAGGATGTGCAGAGCATCGCGCGAGTCGGTCTTCTGTTTTCGTACGCCGGACAGGGTATAAGTGTTTCTCAGGATAAGGAATTGGAGTAGTTGGTCAGCGATGCTAGCTTAATTCTGCAGAACCGGAAGTTCGATGTCATCGTCCACGTATGCCGTGAGCAGCGTACCTTCCGGGATGATGTAGTGCTTGCCTGATGTAGCGATAAGGCCAGAGACACCCAAGAATATCGTCCCCGCGACCATTGCATCCTTATTTCGCTTCCCTTCCGCGGTCTTCTCACCACGCAGCCTGATCCGCGAATTGCCCGCATGGAGAAAGTCAACACGAATGGCGAGGCCTTTCGCCTCTGCCCTCTTCTTTTCTGTTTCTTTTCCTACCGTCACGGTCCCGAGGACCCTAGCCCCGTGTTTTACGACGAGAAAATCATCGACCATCAAATCTTCTGACAGAATAAGTTCGACTGGCTGATCGACGACGGCGGCCCCGGCTGTCAACTTTTGTGCGAATCTTAAGTTCACTTCTGTCCCTTCGCGTAGAACCACGGTCTGCGGCCGGCCCGGTCCCGGAGCCTGCGTCGTAATTACTTGAGCGGCCAATCCCAAGCTGAACAACAACAACGGGAGCGACACAACAAAGCGCTCGATGCTTCTTCCAATGACGGTCATTATTGCGGATTCTCCCCTGCGACGGCCGGAGTGGAAGTCGACTCTGGTTTGGGCATCAGACCTGGCTTCCCCATTCTTGGGGCCAACTGTTTCTCCAATTTTTCTATGATTTCGGGCAGAGCTTTCTTGCTATTCACGTCCGTCAAACCTGTATAACCTGCACTTTCCCGCCAGAGCATTTTTTGGTCAAGGTCGTAGCACTCCACCGTCACCTTCAGCCATTGTGTGACTGGACGATCCACGGTGATGTAGAGCAGGTAGGAAGCACCTGCGTCTTTTGTAATTCGCACGAGGCTTTCGATCGAGATGGGATCCTGCGTTTCGATCCGAGCCCGCAGAGGATCGGTGACCAAGTAGACGTTATTGGTTTCCAGATAGTGGACAACTTCCTCAACCGTAGTGTGGAAGACCTCCGGTTTACTGAGCTTCACATGTTTCGGAGTGCGAAATGCCGCAGCATAGGAGCCGCTGGGCGACTGGGCGTGGACCCCAAGCACGATGGAGAAATGGATTATTAGGTAGAGAACCTGCGCTTGCCGCCATGACCGCATATTGCTACCGCCCTTATTTACTTGAACCTGGGTCCCAAGCTGGCCGGAATTGGGCGGGATGTTATGCCCGGCGGAAGATCTTGTCAATCCCAGCATTACTAATCCGCTCGAATTCCTAGTTAGCGATAAACCCTGTGGTCTCAAGGGGTCGACGCAACACCGGCCTGCAGTTTATCTGCTGGGGTTTGAAATCCCAAGGTTTGTCGCGGCCGTTGATTGAGTTGCAGGGCGATCGCGTCCGACCGAGGCTCGGTTGCCGACCACAACCATACACGTAGAATGCTAGAGTCTGCGCGCGCCAGCAGGGAAAATCTGAGTTCATACAGCAGCGCAGGGTTCGATCCTGCGCCGCGGCTACGGACAGTCCTATCTGGGAGAGGCGGCGGAGCCGGCGGGATCGCCTACCGCTTTGAGGTATTCGACAACCTGGGAGGGGACGCAGAGGCGTTCCTCGAGGATCTGGTTGGGGACCCACTTGAAATATTCGGTGCCGAGGGAGAACGGTTTCGTATAGAGCTTGGGGTCGTCAATCGTGATCGACAATTGGAGATCGTTGTGGTCGATGCGGGTGAAGCGCTCCTGGACGTGCGCGTCGATGCTGTGCGGGTAACCGGCTTCATTGAGCCAGGTGGCTTCGTCGAGGCCGGTGGTATCGACGACGAGGATGTTGTCGGCTTCCCAATGGCCGACGGAGTAGCCGTAGTAGCGCGGGTCGGGAGAGCCCTTTGCGGGGGCGCCGATATTTTTGGGAAGCTCGCGGCCGTCCATCCAAACTTCGCGCCATTGCTGCTGGAAGGGGTAGAGCACGACGATGCGGTCGGCCATGGTGGCGAAGGCCATTTCCATGATGGAGTAGTTGTCGGCGCGGGGAAATCCCAAGGGATCGCAGGTGCGCACGACAGGATCGTTGGTGCCCGCCGGCTCGTACTTCTGCAGGGTCTTGTGGGCGCTGAATAGCTGCTGGCCGAGCGGAGTCATGGAAGGCACGTCCGCCTGCCTGGAATCCGGCACGCCCGCGCCAGAGCGCGGCCCGGCCCAGGAGCCGCTCAGATCGTGAACCGGCGCGGGTCCTCCAGTGCCGACGACTCGGTTGTGCCCGTCGTATCTCCAAAGAGAGCTTGCTGGATTGGGAGGATTGGCCTGCTGCGGTTGGGCGGCTTGGGCCTTGGCTATCGTTGCGGCCAGCGAGGACAGGAACAGCAGAGCCGCCAAGCAGGCAATTGCGCTGGTGAACGACTTGCGCATTTCCTCAGCCCTCCTCGATTCCACGCTTTGGGCTTAATGCTATGTTTCGCGGATTATGCTCTCAAGAAGGCCTGAACTCAATGGAGGGTTTGGGCAGCCGATGCGCGGCGGGATTTGGTCGGCGGTGTCAAAGTCAAAACCCGCTGAGAGATTCTTCGGTCGCCAGAGCGACCCCAGAATGACAACGCAGTTGTTTGTCGGCTATCGTGGACGGCGGCCGCCTCCGGCGCCGGCATACATTCGATCGAAATACCGAAAGTACCGAAAGGAGCATCCCCCCATGTCATTAGTGGATTTTGTCGCTACCCCGAAGTTCGAGGAGTACAAGGAGCGGTTCAAGCAGCACTACAAGATGGAACGGCGCCAGGACGGCGTGATCTTAGTGGAGGCGCATACGGCGGGCGGGCCGATCCAATTGAGCGTGGAGAATCATCGCTCGGTGGGCCAGCTTTTCAAAACTATCGGCGCCGACCCTGAAAACGAAGTGATGATTTTCTCGGGGACAGGCAAGGATTTCATGATGGACGCGGACCCTGAGGGCTTCAAACTCGAGCAAGAGGATTTGCAGCATTGGGCTTACGAATACGCGTACAAAGACGGGCGGATCAATGTGAGTTCCCTGGTGAACGACCTAGAGATTCCGACGATCGGCGTTATCAACGGCCCTGGCTTTCATACGGAGATTTGCCTGATGTGCGACATCACGATTTGCGCCGAGGATGCCATCATTTTTGACTTGCACTACGACATCGGCTCCGTTCCCGGTGACGGCATTCATAGCTGCTTCCTGGAGTTGCTGGGGGTGAAGCGCGGAGCCTATGCGCTGCTCACCGGCCAGGCGATTGACGCGCAGAAAGCGCTCGAGTACGGCATGGTGAACGAAGTTGTACCGCGGGACAAGCTCTTGGAACGCGCCTGGAAGATTGCCGACCACATCATGACGCAGCCGCGCATCACGCGCCGGCTTACCACGCAAATCATTCGGCGTCCCTGGAAGAAGAGGATCACCGACGATCTGGACGGCGGCTTTGGGATACAGATGTTCGCGCATCTGGCCAAGAAGAAGTCCATCCACAGCAGGAATCACATCGCGACGTCGGTGGCGTACGTGAAGGAAGGGAAAGAGAACAACATCAAGTAGCGCTTGCGCGAAAGAGGGCCGTCTTGAAAGACGCAGAGAGATTCTTCGCTGCGCTCAGAATGACAGCGTGTGTTGGCCGGCAAGACGAAGTTATTTTGCTTTGCCGGGGGCGTTGCCGCCCAAGTCTTCGGAGGCGGGCTCGCCGTAAAATTCGTTGTATTCCTTGGTCTGCGATGGCGAGCATTCCTGCTCAAAAAAATCGAAGGTGGGCGGCTGCAACCTCAGGGACAAGCGGTCGAGGGCGACCCAGGGCTTTGTGTAGTATTTCGGGTCGTCGATGATGATGGTCATCTCCAGGTGTTTGGCGTCCACGCGGTGATACCGTTCGATGACGTGCAAGGCGTTGCTGTGAGGGCGTCCGGCGTTATCGAGCCAGGTCTTGTCGTTGAAGCCGTTCGATTCGGCTTCGAAGGTGTAATCGTCGATCCATTTGCCGACTGAGTATCCCCACCAGCGCGGCTCGGAAAGATCGGGGAGATAGCTCCAGCTCGGGTCTTCGGCGTTCGCGGGCAGCTTGCGGCCGTCGGTCCAGATCACGCGCCATTTCTTATTGAACTCGTAGAGGATCACGACATTGTTCTGATTCTGCATGATCCAGCTGGTTCGGAAATTGTGAAGCGCGATGCGCGGGAATCCCTGTGGGTCGCAGCCGGGCATCGGATCGTTGCTCTGCGTGGGAGGAACTTGGCGATAGCCGTAGGTAGGCTTGTGCGCCTCGTATGCTTTCCTGCCCTCGGCGCTAAAGGGAGGCTCGTGTTCCGGCTTGCCGTCGGCGGGCGCAGCCTTCGCGCCATCCGCACCGACATCGTCCGCCAGCGAATGGGCGGGCTCCCAAATTCCGGACAAGTCACGGCGCGGAGCGGGGCCGGGCTTCTCATTGGGGACATCGGAGTCGTAGACGGCGCCCGGCTCCTTGTTCATCGGCAGTTCCGAGAATTGGGCACGGGCGAGCGGCGATAGGATCAATGCCGCAATGACGACGGCGGAACAGCGCGCCGTCTGGAATGCCACGGCCCTAAAGACTACGGAACGGCCCTTACTGTTTGGGCGCATCTTCGGACTTAGAGGCATCTGGATTTGTGCCTGCCTGCTTGTAAATGTTCTCGGACGCTGTTTCCAAGGTCTTGCCGTCGGCAAAGGCGACGTTCAGAATGCTGCCGCCGGGCTTGCCGTTCTTGAGCGGCCGCAGGCTGACGGTAATTTGGTCGCCGGGCTTGAAGGTGTCGCGGCGCCAGCCCTTTCCGATCATGTTAATGGGCGCTTGCGTCTCGCCAACCCAATGCGAGACCTGGCCGGTCTCGTCGGTTACGTCGAATCGCAGCAGGCAATGCGGGTTGGCCCAGAACCAGTCGGTCACCGTGCCCTTCACGGTGACGGATTTGGTGATGTCGAATACCGCGTTGGCGTGGTGCGCGAAGAGGGGAGCGGCCCCCAGGAGAAGAGCGAGAGCCAGCAGCGGCGTACGCCAATTGCGCATTGCGATTACCTCCCTCAAAGACGAGCGCCACGATACGCGATGAGGCGGATTTGTGTGCATACTACGTTCCTAGAAGATCGATGTCAATGTTGGGCCAGCGCTGGGGCGCGTCTCTTGACATTCGATTCGCATCCGGTGCACCATCGCCACAGGTCGATCCTCGTAGATGCTCGGTGGGGACTTCGCAAGCAGGCTGGTCCGGATGAATTACAGGAGAATAGGCATGAAACTCACGGTGCTTGCTTCCTTGGGTGTTGCGGTCGTGCTGAGCCTGGGCGGCGCCCCGGCCTTCGCGCATCACGCTGCCACGGCAACCTACGTTCACGGCAAGAGCCAGACCATCGAAGGAACGCTCAAGGAATTCGTGTGGCGCAATCCGCATTCGTTCATGAAGGTAGAGGCGCCGGACGATAAAGGCGTGACGCAGCTTTGGCTGATCGAGGGCGCCGCGCCGACGCAATTGGCAGAAGGCGGCGTGACCCGGAATTCGCTGCGCCCCGGCGATCACGTGATCGTTACGGGCATGCCCGGCCGCGTCGTCGAGGACCATCGCATGCTGCTGCAGAAGATCGAACGGCCGTCGGACGGCTTCAAGTGGGAAGGGAAGTCGGATTAATTTTCTGATCCCCGAGTTCTGACAACGGGCCGGCGGTCACGGTCACGGGCCCGGCTTGGCAAACCTCGCCGCATCAACCGCTACGTTCGGCTGCACCTGACTCATCTCGAAGTGCGACTGGCCGTCGGTCCACGTCACCACCCAATTGAACGGCAGTTTGACTCCGGCGACTTCGCGGTAGTCGGAGTAGTCGATTTGCGTGGGGTTGGGGCCGACGATGGTCTGCGCGTAACGCACCTGGCGGACCAGAAGGCCGGACTGCTTGTCGAAGTACAACTTCACGGTGGATTTGCCGCTGGTGCCCTGAATGACTTCGACGTCGCGGCCGTCGATGTTGGTGGCGGGGAAGCCGTCGCGCCAGTCGGTGAGAGATTGCTTGATCCCGCCGGGAAAAGACAAAGCCGCATCCACGCGGGCGCCATCCAAAAGCCCGCCGGTTAGCGTGAGCATCGGCACCAGCGTGTTTGCGGCGTTGATCCAACCGGAGCGGCCGTCGAAAACACTTGTTCCGTCCTTGATCACGCCATCTCCCACGGGCGCGTGGAGGACCGTGGTACGTAGATTGGGCGCTTTGGCGTAGACCTCGATAGGAACTTTGTCGTCCGACGTGTCGTAGCCGGAGTAGGTTCCTTTGGCGACGAAGCTCTTGAGCGCGGCGAGCCGCTGCGCTCCGCCGACGGCCTGGATGTACTTGTCGAGAACCTGATCGACCGAAGGCGCGTCCCGAGTGAGGGCTTGGCCGCGGCTTTCCACTTCGTCGGGATCTTCCGGAGGGGTGCCGTACTGTTCGGCGAGGCTGGGGACGATCTTCGGGTGATTGCTGCTGTGGTGGCAGGTGTAGCAGGTGACTTCGGCTTTACCGCCGAAGTTAGCCTGGTTGATCGTCCTCACCATGAGGACCATTTTGCGGGCGGTCTGCTTGAGCGGCGTGTCGTCTGCGTATCGCGCCCACTCGTCGTTCGCCGCTTTGACGTGGCAATCGGTGCAGTTCAGGCTGAGCGCCGCGGCAAAGAAGCCCATCGTGCCCATGAATTCGTCCACGGGAATTCCTCGGAGCACCTGGACGTTCTTAAAGACTTCCTCAACCATCTGCGGCTTTTCTGTTGCCGTCTGGCCGGCTGGCGGTGCTTGACCAGCGCCGAATGTGGCGCCCAGCAGGCAAAGGAGCGCGATGGCCAAGGCGCGAAAGAAGCTTGGTCGCGATGCGGGTTTCATAGGCGGGTCATCTTATCCCACGCCGAAGTAGCAGACGTCAAGCGGGTGAGCGCACCCTGGGCTACGAGGGGTCGCCTGCAGCGCCGAAGGCGCGGGGCCACGCGGTCGCTTGTGATGAGGGCACGAGAGGCCTATCGGCTCAGGATTTCTTTACCGCGGTGATATGAATCGTCTTGGTAGCGGCGTTCAAAGTCCCGGTAATTTGCACCGTCTGGCCTACGTACGGCTGAACCCAGTCTTGGTCGTCCAGTTGGTAGGTGGTTTTAGCGGCGGCGTCATAGAGAACAAATTTGCTGGGCGGCTTGGCGAAGTGAGCCCAGTACAATACGCAGCCTTCTTTTTTGGTGATCCCTGGAACGGCCTTCACCGGCGTTTGAATGCAGTTCAAGTGCTCGTCGGTAATTTCTCCCTTGAAGGTGGCGTTCTGAGCGGAGGCAAACCGGCTCGCCAGCAGCACACAAGCAAGAATCAGAACGAGGATGCCGACCGGACTGCGATTACGAGGGCAAATTGTCATGTGCGTCTTCACAATTTCGTTCGGTGGTATCACAGGGCTTGAAACGTTGTCAATCAAAGGTCTGGAAGGGGCGAAAGGCGACTGAGAGATTCTCCGCGACGGCATCCGGAGCGCCATGACCGCGCTTCGTTGCCGCGCTCCTCAGAATGACAACGAATCTATTGTCACGACCAAGAAAATTCAAACTGGTCCGTCATCGAAAATCCCATTGTCGGGCGGTCGCGGGAAATCGTATGATACGCGGCACGTAAGGCATCTTCCCATCGCGTCCATGGCGTGGCAAAAGGCCAGATTCGCGAAAGAGCACGCGCACGACCTCCGCGCTCGGCGATCCCTGCTGCAAAGGAGATCTTCGGTGAAAAAACTTCTGCTGATCTCGTTAACAGCCTCGCTGGTTGTGGTTTCGCCGTTGCATTCGCAGGAGAGGGCTGGTAAGCCGGATCCGTCGCTGGTCCTGCCGCAGGATGTGAATAAGCCCGCGCCGAGGTTGCCCGACGGCCATCCGGACCTATCCGGGCCTTGGGATGGCTGCTGGAAGACGGGGCCGCAAGGTTGCTATGGCGGCGGCACGAACAACGATATGGAGAAGGATTTAAACATGAAGCCCGGCGAACTGGATGCGCTCCTGCAGCCCTGGGCAAAAGAATTAAGGGCCAACCGAAAGGAGAAAGACGAACCCTATGTGGGCTGCCTTCCGGAGGGAGTGCCGCGAGTCAGCCCTTACCCGACCCGCATCGTGGAGTCCTACACTTCCAAGGGCTTGACTCACATCTTCATCCTCCACGAGACCGGGGATGCCGGGGCGCACCGGCAGGTGTTCATGGATGGGCGCAAGCACCCGGATGACAACGATCTTTTTCCGACCTGGTTTGGCCACTCCATCGGATGGTGGGACGGAGATACGCTGGTCGTGGATACGATCGGTTACAACGACAAGTTTTGGCTCGATGGCAAGGGAACTCCGCATACCGAAAAGATGCACACGATCGAGCGATACACGCGGCCCAATTTTGGAACGCTTCTCCTGGACTTGACGCTGGACGACCCCGGAGCTTTTACCCGTCCCCTCGAGTACACGTTTACGTTCAAGCTGCTTCGCCCGGGTTTGGAGATGATGGAGTTTATCTGCCTCGAGGACAATGAGTACGGCGGCGCGGCAGGAATCGTGCCGGCCGACGAGAGTGGCGAGAAGGAAAAGCTGAAAGAGCGGCAACAAAAGCAATAAAGTGGAAGAGCAAAAAGGAATTCTGGTAGATCGGAGAGGAACTCGGAGGGGGAATCATGAAAGCAAAACGCGCAGCACGGCTAGTTTTTCTAGGTCTCTTGTGTGCTGGTCTGCCGGCCTTCGCCCATCATGGATTCGATACCGAGTATAACCAGTCGAAAAAGGTCTCCTTGACCGGTGTGGTGACAAAGGTCTCCTGGCTGAACCCGCACATGCGGATCTTCGTCGACGTCACGAATCAAGATGGTTCCGTGACCAATTGGAATCTGGAATTGACCAGCCCCAATAACGTCCGGCGGCAAGGTTGGGGAAAGAATGATCTCTTGCCGGGCGACAAGGTGAATTTCGAAGCCAACCCCGGCAAACTCGTGGAGAGCAGGGGCGCGCTGCGCTTAATCACCAAGGTGGGAGACAACCACCCGCTCTTCGTCCGGGGAGGACCCGAGGCCGCCCAGGAGGGCTACAAGGGGGATTCAGCTAAGTAGGCCCCCTAAATCGAACTGCAGACGCGAGCTCGCCTTAGTGAGCGGGGAACGGAGCGGGGGCGGCAAATCTGCCGGCGTCAATGGGCACATTCGGCCGGATGTCGTTCAGTTCGAACGTGTCTTGCCCGTCTGTCCAGGTGACCTCGACGTGAAACGGCATCTTCACTCCCGCCGCCTCGCGGTAATCGCTGTAATCGATTTGCGTGGGGATCGTGCCCACGGCCACTTTGTTCCAGCGAACCAGGCGCACCAGTAAACCGGAATCGTCGAAATAGAAGTTCACGGGAAGCTGCCCCGGATTTGTGCCCTGCAAGACCTGAACTTTACGGTCGTCAATCGTGGTGCTGGTCACCTGCCATTGAGAAAAAGCTTTTTCGATTTGCGCGGGAAACGCAGCGATCGCGTCCAATCTCGCGCCAGCGAGATTTCCTCCCGTCAAGGGCATCAACGGCAGCGGCCTCCATTTTTCGGCGACCCAGCAGTTTTGGCCGTCGTACGACTTGATGCTGTCCCCTTCGGGCATGTGAATAATCTGTGTGCGCCGGTCGGGAAACTTGGCAAAAATCTCCACGGGAACCGCGCCCCCGCTGGTGTCGAATCCCGTGTAGGCTCCTTCTGCGACAAAGCTGGTCAGCTTGGCGAGCCGCTCGGCGCCTCCCAGCGCTTGAATATATTTCTTAAAGACAGATTCGGCCGAGGCCTCCCGGCTGGGAAGAATGATCATAGCGTTCGGATCATCGGTAAACTCGCCGTACTGCAGAGCGAGATTGGGCACGATCTCCGGCCGATAATTGCCCCGGTGGCAAGTGAAGCAAGTTACGCGCTGTTCCCCGCCGAAGTTGGCGCGATTGAGTCCGTTCATCATGAGAATCATCTGCCGCGTTCGCTGGATCGCGGGAGTGGTTATGGCGAAGGCCGCCCGGTCCGAGCTGATTGCGTCATCATGACAACTGGCGCAGTCATAGCCGAGGGAGGAGGCGAACATGCCCATGGTGTCCATGAATTCGTCGACCGGGATTCCCTTAAGAATTTGAACGTTTTTGAAGACTTCTTCCGACATCCGGGGCTTTTCTGTGGGCGTTTGGCCGGCCGGCGGCGCCTGAGCGGCGGCGAATGCGATGCCGAGCAGGCAAGGAAATGATATGGCCAAGGCGCAAAAGAAGTTTGGTCTCCATGCGAGCTTCATAGGCGGGCCATATTACTCCAACCAGACGCCACACCGAAGGACGCAGCGCGGTAACGCTTAAACCTTAGGCTGCCTAGGCCACCGCTGGAGCGAGATGGGAGGCCTGGCCGGCGGAGTGAGGCTGGGCGGAGCAAAGCCCCAGGGCCGCCAGACACCTCCGCGCCCTGGGCCACAAGGGTCCGCGTTCCGCTCTGGGGGCTGCGGCATGTATCGGCTTGACTTCGAGTGGGGCGGAGTAGATCATGCCCTCAGAAATCCACATCTTTCGGGGAATGACTTCGCCGCGTCGCAGGGTTGAGGAGAATATGGAGCTTCTCTCGGCTTTTCTGTCGTCCATTCTGTCGCCGCTTATCTTATCGAGAGCGAGGCGGAAGCTCATTTTGGGCATCGCTTTCGGCATGGCTTTCGCTCTGATTTTTCTCGCGACGGGATCGGCGCAATCCACAGCGGCGCAGGCGGGGCAGAACCGCGGGCGCCAAAACGACGCGCCTAAGGCGAGCGCTTCTGCGGACAGCGGCGAACTGGAAGTCGTACGCGTGCAGGGGAACGTCAGCCTGCTGGCCGGCGCGGGCGGGAATATTACCGTGCAGACGGGCAACGACGGAATTCTGCTAGTGGACACGGGCTCGGCAACGATGAAAGAGAAGGTGGCGGAGGCCTTGAAGCGGTTATCGAAGGGCCAGGTCACCTACATCGTCAACACCGACGATCGATCCGATCATATCGGGGGCAACGAACTCTTCGCGGAAACGGGGCACGCCCTGGCCATCGGGAGGGCGGCGCAAGCGAGCGTGATGATCGTGGCGTTCGACACGATTCTGGACCGCATGAGCGCGCCGACCGGAAAGGCCACGGCAGTTCCCGAGAAGGCCTGGCCAAACGACCCCTATTCCAGCCCCGTGAAAACTCTGTATTTCAACGGGGAAGCGGTGGAGATCGATCACCAGCCGGGCACAACGGACGGGAACAGCATCATAGTTTTCCGGCACTCCGACGTGATCAGCACCGGCGATATTTTCGATATCACGCAATATCCGATCATCGACTTGAAGAATGGCGGGAGCCTGCAAGCGGTGATCGAGGCGCTCAATCGGCTGAAGGTCATGGCCATTCCGGGAGACCATCAGGAAGGCGGCACGCTGATCGTCCCGGGGCACGGCAGGATCTGCGACGAGGCCGATCTCGCTCTCTACCTGCAGATGGTCACGATCGTTCGAGACCGCCTGCAAGACATGATCAAGAAAGGCATGACGCTCGAGCAGATCAAGGCGGCCCGGCCCACAGAGGATTTCGATCCCATTTACGGCAAAACCAAGGGCGATTGGACCACGGAGATGTTTATCGACGCCGCGTACAAGAGCCTCACCAGCAAGCCGGAAGCGCATGCCGGCGGGGTGAGCGAGAGATGAGAACGGAGATGCGCTGGAATCGAAATCGGCGGCGAGCGGGGCGGGGATGGATCGCCGCGGCAGCATTGCCCCTGATGATGCTGTTGGGAGGCGCCGAGCTCTCGGCGCAGATTCCGCGGGATCAGCCTGAGGTGCGAGCGCAGGCCACCAAGACCCCTCGGTCCGCGGCGCCAAAAGATTACACGGGCTATTGGGTGTCCGAGGTTACGGAATTATGGCGCTACCGCATGATGGTTCCGGACAAAAACGATTTTCAGTACGTTCCGCTGAACTCCGAGGGGCGCAAAGTGGCCGATACCTGGGATCCGGCTAAGGATCAGGCCGCCGGTGTTGCCTGCAAGTCCTATGGCGCTCCCGCGATCATGCAGGTTCCGGGACGGATCCATATCTATTGGCAGGACGACAACACGCTGCGGGTCGACACGGACTCCGGAACGCAGACTCGCCTGTTCCATTTCGGCGGCACACCGCCGGCGAGTGAAACGCCGAGTTGGCAAGGGTATTCCGTCGCGTCGTGGGAAGGGCAGGAGTTCGTCGATACGCGTGACGGGCAGGGTGGACCCGTGCTGGATTCCAAAGGGAATCTGATGCCGAGAAGGGAGTTGAGGCCGGCCGATTACCTGAAAGTGACTAGCAGCGGCATGCGTCCCGGCTACCTGCAAAGGAACGGGATTCCTTACAGCGCCAATGCCAAGCTGGAGGAGTTCTACGACACGTTTACGGACCCATACACGAATAGCACCTGGCTGACGGTGACCACGGTGATCACCGATCCGCAATACCTGATCGAGCCGCTCTTTACGCATGCGCATTTCAAGAAAGTGGCGGATGCTAGCGGGTGGGATCCCACGCAATGCCGGGCGGACGAACCGCGCTGATCCGGTGCTCGACGCGCGTTTGGCGAAAGGATGAGCAGATGAGGTTTCCAGCGATGAAAGGCAAAGCGGCCGCTGTTTTGTTTCTTCTGCTCTTCTTCGTGATGCTCCCGGGCCGGCCGGCAAAGGCGCAGGCGGACATTACGGGCGAGTGGACGCCGAGGGTTTACAACGATGGAATGGACGTGGGCGACTACACGGGAATTCCCATCAACCAAGCCGGGCGGTTGAGGGCCGAGAGCTGGCACCCCGATTTGCCCGATCTGCCGGAAAACTTGTGCCGGCCGCATCCCGTGGACATTGGACTGCGTGTTTCGGTTTCGCAGCTCTACATAACCAAAGAGTTCGACAAAGAGACGGGGCAGGACGTGGGCTATCACCTGCACGTAGCCTGGCAGGCCGGTGAGCAAGTGATCTATACGGATGGTCGGCCGCATCCTTCCGCTAACGCACCTCACAAATGGTCGGGATTTTCCACCGGACACTGGGAAGGGAACACGCTGGTCTACACGACCGACCACCTCAAGGAAGCCTATCTGACGCGCACAGGGGTTCCGCGCAGCGCGTTCTCCACGGTGACCACGCGGATTCACCGTTATGGAAATTACTTGAACATAACTTTTATCATCAACGATCCGGCCTATTTAACCGAGCCATACATCCGTGAATACAGCTGGGTCTCCATGCCCGATCAGGTGATCCCTCCGTACCCCTGCGAAACCAGCCCCGAAGGGACCATCATCCCGTCGGGAAAGGTGCCGAGTTACCTGCCGGGGCAGAACGATCTGCTCACTGCTTTTGCGGAGGAGTACGGCATACCTCTCGAGGCTGCCTTGGGCGGAGCGGAGGAAACCTCTCCCGATTACATCAAGAAGTTGAAAACGATGAAGGTGGCGCCGCGAACGACGACCACGCATTACAAGCGCGCCCAGTGAACGCCTTGGCTACGACGTTTTCCGCAAGGAGCAATCCATGAAACGCACAACGAGCATATTTTCAGCGCTTCTTACCGCAGCCCTCGTCTTTGGGGCCTGCGCCAGTGCGCGTGCGCAGGGCGAGATTACGCTGCTGGCCGTGGGTCCGATGCGCGTGCCGACGCAGAAGATTGTCGATAATTTCCAGGCTAAGACGGGCTACAAGGTGAAGGTGACCTACGGCAATGGCGTGGAAACCAGGCAGATGGTTGCCAAAGGCCAGCCGCTGGATGTGTCGTTGCTCATAGCGCCCTACCCGGGGGCCTTGGCGTCGGGAAGCGTCGTACTCAGCAGCGCGACGCCAGTTGCGAGCATTCTCACGGCCGTGGCCGTGCCGAAGGGCCGTCCCAAACCCGATATTTCCACGCCCGCCGCCGTGAAAAAGGCGCTCCTGGCGGCAAAGTCCATCGGATACGAAGATCCAGACTTCACCGCCGCGGGGCAGGGGCCTTGGGAGGCGCTGAATAAACTGGGCATCGCCGATCAAGTTGCCGCAAAGAGCCAGGTTGAACTCGGCCCCGCTTCCCGAGGGATTTCGCCAGACGCCACCAATAACGTGATCAAAACCTCCAAGAGGTTGGAAGACGGGAATATTGATATCGGCATGCTCATGCTCAGCGACATGCTGCCCGAGAAAGACAAGTACGACATCGTAGGGGTTCTGCCGCGGAAAATTTGCACGCCGGTTGCCGTCGTGGGCTACATCTCAACTCACGCCAGCGATCCTGCGGCTGCCAAGGCGCTCCTGCAATACCTCGCTTCGCCCGAGGCCTCGGCTATCTGGAAAGACGCAGGGTACGAGCCGCATAGCTAGTTTCCAACCGAATAGAGCCGGATACTAAACGGCTCGCTTGCCCGCGTTATTTCGCCGGGGTGTTCTCGCTGCTGGTCTGCCCGTTCAAATATTTCTTGAAGAATGCCATCGCCCTGGGCCAGGCGTCCAGAGTGGCGACGGCGTTTTCGCCGAGCGTCTGGTGTTCCAGGAAGGCGTGAGTGACATTCGGGTAGATTTTGAACTCGAATGTTTTCCCGAGCCTCTGCATTTCGGGCGCGGCGGCCGCTACTCTGGGGGCCAAGCCTGGGTCATCGTCGCCGGCAAAGGCGAGGACAGGAGCTTGTATTTTTGCCATGGTGGCGGCATCCGGCGGCCCGCCGTAGAAGCTGACGGCGGCATTCACTCCTGGGATGTCGGCAGTGCTTTCCCACGACTGGCCGCCCCCGCTGCAGAAGCCGGTGACGCCGCTCTTGCCGTTCGCGCGAGGCAGTTTCAGGGCGTAGTCGCGCGCCGCGCGTATCATCTCCATCTTATCGGCGCCAGACCGCATCTGCAGCGCCTTGGCGACGTCGTCGGCGAAATGGAAGGAGTCGAAATCGCCGCCGTTCGGACCCAGGCCCGAGGAGAGATCGGGCAATATGGCGATAAAGCCCTGCAGAGCGACCTGATCGGCGACGGCGCGCAGCCAGTCCGCGCCCTCGCCTTTTTTGGGTGCTTCGCCGATATCCATGCCGGGAGCGGGCTGAACGACTACGACGACGGCTGCCTTGTCGTTGCCGAGCGGCTGAACGAGCCAGGTGCGCATCTTGACAGCGCCGGTGGAGAGCTTCACCGGGATGCTGATCCACTGGCCATGCCGAGGCGACTGTTCGACGGCCTTTAAGGGGCCGCCGAAGTGGCCGGGGACGATGTCCTTGCGCTTGGCGATCTCCTGCTGGGCGGCACGCACGCGGGCGGCGGAAGCGGCCTCGGTGGCGTCGTCCTTCGGGTTGGGCGGCTTGGGCGTGGCCGAATCTTGCTGCGGCATGGCGCCGGGCTCGGCGAGCGAAGTCAGCAGGGCCAGAGTGCTGTGCCAGGCGTGCTCGGTGAGATCAAGCTGGACTAGGCGATGCGCGGGCGCATTTATGGCGACATCGAGGCGGCTTTGCGGCCAATCGAAATCGAGAATGGCGCTCTTGCCGTTCGATCCCGGCTGGCTCGCGAAGTAGTCGCGCACGGCTTCGGTGCGCCGCTGCAGTTCTGATTCGCCTAGTCGGTTGAGCGCGGCTGCAACGGCTTCATCGCTGGCGAAAGAGAAGCTGCCGCCGCCGTTTGGACCCGCGCCAGAGAGCAGATCGGGAACCACCGCGATGTAGCCCTCCTTCACCACTTCGGTGCCTACGGCACGCACCCAGTCGCTGAGCCCTTGGTTATTCGCTGTGACTACGACAACGGGCGCGGTGCCGGCCAAAGTGGGATAGATGACGAAGGTGTGAATTTTGGCCGCGCCCAGCGGCACGTCGATCCATTGCGGATGGTGATAGGCGATCGAGGAATCCAGAATCGCCTTCGCCATCTGCTCGGAGGGCAATCCCAACGGCATAGCGGCGGGCGGCACAGCGCTTGCCATAGGGGAGACTCTTGCCGGTTTCTCGGCAGCCATGGCGATGGGAACGCCATGCCGTCCCGGCAGCAAGCGAACGCTAACGGCAGATAAAATCGCCCCCGCGGCGAGGACTATCGCGCCCAGCATTGCGATTCGTTTTGTTTTCATCGCTCAACTCCTCTCGAAGACATCTGAGAATCTTGATTGTTCGGGTTGCTACTCTTTGAGCCGCGCGAGAGTCGCCTTCGCGCACTCGCTCATAACCTCGACGAACCGGATGTAATTTGCCTGCCCCACGACGAACGGATTCGGCTGGCCCGGTTTGCGGGCTCGAACGGCTGCGAGCTTGTCGGCGAATCCGTCGAAGACGGGATGGTTCTGAATTTCGACGTCGACCTTCATAGTCTTGGCCCAGTCTTCAAAATGCGCGAGGGAATCGATGAACTCCTGGACTTGGCTGCCGGTGCCCTGGGCGATAAATCCTCCGCCAACCATGCCCACGACGTGGGTTTTGCCGCCGTCTTTGACTGGGAAGATCAAGCCCAGCGAGCCGGGCGTATGTCCGGGAATGAAGACGGGAGTCACGCTTTCGTCTCCCAGGGTGATGGGCACGCCCTCGAAGGCGGCCATGTCACGCTTCGGCAGCGGCGGCGGCGCGGGTGCGTTTCCTCCGGCCGCGGGCGGGCGAGGAGCGTTGATGAAATCCCAATCGGCCGCCGCCATGGCGATACGCACGCCGTAGTGCTGTTGCAGATAGGCCGCCCCGCCGAAGTGATCTTCGTGTCCGTGCGCCAGGATGACGATTTTAATGTTGGCGGGATCCAAGCCAAGGGTTTTCAATCCGGGCAAAACAACTGACTCGACGTCTTTGGCATGGCCGGCGTCGATCAACATGATTCCGGCGGAAGTGGGAATGACGTAAACGACGGCGTTGCCTACCGAGTACGGCCCGGGAATGGCGTAAAGATTGTCGAAGAGCTTGGCGGGCCCGGGATCCTTGGCCGGATCGGCTCGCGGCGCTTCGCAGAGGAAGTGCTCTTCCGTTGCCCAGTAGGTTCCCGCAATCTTTTTTGCTTTTTCGACGTGCTCCAAAGCCTCAGGAGAATCCGGCTTGGCGGCTGGTGCTTGTTGCTGCGCCCGCGCAGGCCGAGCGAACAGCGCGCAGATTGCCAGGCCTGAAAGCGACAGCACCCCATAGAGCTTTTTGTGCATGGCGTTCTCCCCCAATCCTGATGGGCCAGAAGGACGTGGCGCCGGAATGGCACAGTTATACACCGAAGCTCTTCGAAACAAGCAACTGTTTCGCGGTGCAAGCTTGGCGCGGAATTGCATCCGCCTTGCATTTCAGCTATGTTGTCGCGGCTCAGCGGCTGCAAAAGGGCCGCGGCCGTCCTAGAGCAGCGCTATGAATCTGGCGCATCTTCATCTTCTGCTGAACCATTTTCCGGTCATCGGAACGATCGTTGGCGTTGGCCTGCTCGTCGCCTCGCTGCCCAGAAAAGACAGCCATCTGAAGAAGGCCGGCCTGATTATTTTGGCCGCCATGGCCCTCGTCGCTCTTCCGACATTTTTTAGCGGCGTGGGCGCGAAGGGCGCAATCAAGGATGAGGCGGGAGTTTCCGCGGCGCTGATCGATAGGCACGAGGGCGCGGCAATTCTTGCGCTGTTTCTGATTGAGGTTACGGGCGCGCTGGCGCTTTTGGCGCTGTGGCAGCGGCATTCTGCCGGAAGGGAGAGAGGCTGGACCCTGGCATTGCTCCTGATCTTTTCCGTGATCACGGTGGGGCTGATGCCGAGGGTGGAGGACACGGGCGCGGAGATCCGTCATACGGAGACGCGGTCCTTCCAGGATGCCACCGCGATCCAAGAGACCGGAATTTCGGGGCTGGTGCATGCCTTCGAGCCGTCGCCACAGAAATTCGCCAATCTAATGCTCATCAACAAGTATTGGTGGGCGTTCCTGATGGATGTGCACTTCATAGGCTTGGCGCTGCTCATGGGCGTTGTCGCGGCGCTCGACTTGCGGATTCTGGGATTCGCAAAGCAGGTTCCGGCGCGGCCGCTGCTGCGGCTGGTTCCCTGGGGACTGGCGGGATTCGGGCTGAACGTCCTTACCGGAGTGCTCGCCTTCATCGGCATGCCCAATACCTACACTTACGACATCGCGTTTTGGCTCAAGATCCTGGCGATTTTACTGCTGGGATTAAACGCGGCGGGATTCTACCTGACCGGCGTCTTCCAAACCGTGGAAGGGCTGAAGGCGGGTGAAAATGCCACGCCTTTCGCAAAATTCATTGCGGCAACTTCTCTTGGGCTGTGGTTCGCCGTAATTGTGCTGGGGCGCTATATCCAGGCGTTCACGGCCACAATCGACGCGCACCGATAAAACTTCCGTGAGATTGCGGATTTATCGTTCGCCGTACATGCGATAGATGAATGTGTAGGCGAGGAGGCGCCCCGAGGTTATCGCGCCAATCCACAAGACCAGCGACCATTTGGCCAGGGCCCGGCCTCGCGCCATCATGTCGGATTCGGAAAGAGCCACGTCGCCGAAAAGGCGATTCTTCATTCGCTGCATGACGATGACGGCGAACGCGATCAACAGTAACTTGATATAGAAGACGGGATTGGTGAAGGCTCTGGTGGGATAGGCAATGAGCAGGAAGACTCCGGAAATGGCGTTGATGGCAAAACCGAGCCACATGACCGAGAAGAATGGTTTGAACGATTTGAGAGGCAAATCAGGCGCCACGCCGAGAAGGCGCAGGTCCAGAACCGCATTCGTGCCCACCAGGAGAGCCAACCCAATGGTGTGGCAGAGCAGAATGAAATAGAAGGAGAATAGGGAATCCGATTCGCGGAGCCAGGTACTCAAGCCGCTTTGTTCGAGCGCATTAAAAAATTCCGGTACGGCCAACCTGTTCTCCCGCGACAGCCCGCATATTTGCCGGAAGGCTAATTGTTCGCCGACTTTCCGGCGCCGGCAGCCGGCTTATCGGGCATCTGGTGCTGGTAATCTTTTTCGTTGGAACAAGTCACGTCTTCGTACATCTGTTCGTTGGGCGTGAGAGTCATGTTCCAGGTGAAGACCCAGGGATGCGTGAACACCTTGGGGTCATCGTTGGTGATCTCGATGGCCAGGTGGTCAAAATCGGGGCGGCGGATACGTTCCGTGACGTGCAGCACGTCGCTATGAAATGTGGCGCTGCCCTCGCCGGCATTCTTTCCCGTGCCGAGCCAGGACTTGTCAGTCAAGCCGATCGTGTCGATGACCAAGGTATCGCCGTCCCATTTGCCAACGGAATTTCCCATCCAGGAAGGATCGATATCGGCGGGATCGGGATGAAGCCTTCCATCGGTGGGAACGATACGAAAAGCCGTGTCCCGCTCATAGAGGATGATCAACTCGCCGGGCAACTGAACCAGGCGTGCCGGGTGCGGGCCGCCCCAGATTCGCGGCACGCCGTAGGGTTCGCAATGCAGCAAAGGATCTGTATTCTCGGCGTCGTGCAACTCTTTGGCCTTGGCGGCCGCCCAGGGCTGGTACGGCAACGCATCCGTTGGATAAGAAGAGGCCGCCACCGATCCGGAAGCGCGAGCTGGCGCCGGTTTCCCGGCGGCGGGGTCGGTTCCCAGAGCTCCGTACCTTTCAATCCACATTCCGGAGAGATCCGGATGTCCATCGGCCGTGCGCGGAGCCGGTTTGGAGCGGTCCTTGGAGAGCTGAGGAGGAGCGTACTTCTTGCCTTGGGACGGCGCGCCATTCGACTGCGCGGAAGCAGGGTCGGCAAAAACCAAGGCCACAGCAAGGACCAAAAAGCCGAGGAGATAAGAATGACGCTTCATGGGTTTCTCCTCTCCACAATCGCACGTTTTACGGGTTATCGTCGCCCGCCTTGGGCCCGACGGGAATCACTCGACCGTCCGGCATCACAAAATCCAGGCCGAACATCAGCTTGGATCCGTCCTTCGCGAGACGGCCATGAATGGTGACCTCTTTGCCAACCAGCGCGACCATGTCCGACCGGTTGACGCCGCTGCGGTGCAAGTAGCTCGGAGGCAGTCCCTCGACCGCCCAATGCGCCACGTTGCCGCCCGCGTCCTTTACGTCAACATCCCAATAAACATGCGGGTTGTCCCATTCGACCTTGGTCAGCGTGCCCTTCAGCTCGCTGGGCTTCCCCATCTGAAACTCGGCGTTAAGCGAATGGTGGGCAAAGGCAGGGATGGCCGCCAAAACGAGGCTGACAAAGATTGCCAAAACACCAGTTCTGTGTGCCATTGGTTGCTCCTCCCGGCGATGCCTTTAACTTGCGTCAGGTGAGTCGACAAGTGCGAGTGCCTGAAAAATAGCACCCGGTTCGGAAAATTGTCAATGCGGCCGAACCCGGGCGCGCCGCCAGTCTAGCGCACGCTGGTGGTAGAGCCTGCCGCCAGCAGATCCCAATGTTCGCCCGAATGCTTGACGATTGCCGGCACGTCGTCGGACAGCAGGTAGCCGTCCTTAACCAGCGCGGATGCCGCATCCTGCACGAGCTTCAAGTACTCGTCGCGCGAGTGATAACGCTCCTCGATGGAGAGGCGCGGATCGCCCGACTGCTCGCGTTCGGCTTTCGTGCGTGCGAAGGGAATGTATCCCCCCAGCAGCGGGAACAGCTGCTCGGTGCCGCCGATGGCGGTGCTCCTGAAGTTCCAGCCGGTGTAGGTTGCCAGCGGGACGGACACGTCGGGAAGACGCAGGCCTCCCAAATCGTTGCCGTCGCGGTCTACCTGGGGAACGAGATAGGGAAGCGGTGCGCCGGCGCCATCTTTTGCGAGAAGGCGATTCGGCCCGCGCACACCCGCGAACGCTGTCTGCGGCGAAGTGACACCCGGAATCTTCGGGAAGGCCACGTCGCGGGAGGAGACCAGCGTGTGGTCGCGCAAAAGCGGATAGCGGCTCGGCGGCGGCGCGACGCCCTGCAGAATCCATTTCTCCATGGCCACGAGCAAAGCCGGCAGCGGCGTTCTCGAGTCAAAAGGATTCGCGAGCAGTTGGCCGGTGGTCATGACGGGAGGGAAAGCCCCCACATTGTGCGGCGTTCCGGAGAAAAGATAGAAGCGCATATTCGCCGGCAGCTCGATATCCTTCGATCCATCGGGCGTCGCGGTTTCCAGAGCTATGCTGCGCTCCCAATACTCAGTATCCGAAAGCGTGTAGAAGATTTTGGGCTGGTGCTCGGAGGCGCGTGCGTTCTCGAGGTTACCCTCTTCGATGCCGGTTACCGGATCGCGCTGCTTGCGATCGGAGAAGGGGAAGTGCGTGGCGCTTTCCATCAACAACGACGTGGGCGTCGACCATCGCTGGTCCAGTTCGATGCCCGCCGCGCCGGCGCGATGCGGCCACACGGCGTCGAAGACCTGGCGATTGCTCTCATCCGTGTTGAAGCCTTCGTAGAGAAATTCGCGCAGCCAGCGGCCGGTTTGGGAGACGCCGAAGGCGAGGGTGTACTTCGCCGAGACGGTTGCGCCGGACACGTACTTGACCCAGGCCGCGGCATCGCGGACGGCGGCGAATCCGAGGCCCGCGACCGGCGGATTTACGGTCACATAGGCAAGCTCATAGGTGTGGCCGGGCTCGAAGCCGCCGTCGAGAGTCACGGTGTTGCCCGCCAGTTGCCATTTGGCGCGCGGGATGATTACCCAATCCGCGCCCAACTTATCGCGCACGCGCAGCGTATTTTGGGAGGACGCCGGATCGCTCGGCGTGTAGCCGACGAGGTCGCCAACGGTCGCCTGAGGGTTTCGGCTGTCCGGGATGAAAGTCGCGCGAACGAGGCCGGTGACGCCCATGGCACCGGGAACGTCGATGCGGACCGCGCCTTCTCGCCGCGCGTCAAACTCCCAACCGACCTGCACGATGGTGTAGCCGCGGTTGAGCAGGAATCCATCGCCGGCCTCGCCGTCGGGCGTCTTTCCGGCTGGACCGTCGAAGCCCGCCAAGGCCACGCCCGCGCCGCGATTCACGATATCAAAGATGGCGATGCCGTTTCCCTTCGATGCATCGCGAGGCTTGAAGATGACGAGATCGGCGGAAAGTTCGATCTTTCCGGCGGCATTCCGAGGAGCCTTATCGAGGTCGGCGATCACCTGGTTGCGTTTGTTGGCGGGATCAATTACGAAATAGATCTTCCCGCTGATCCGTTCGTAGGGGCCAGTCGATCCGAACGAACGACCGCCGGCGACGTCGCGGCGCGAAACGATCTCCACGCGCGACACTTCCGCGCGTACGAAGACGGGTAGGATCGAGACCAGGAGCGCTAACTGAACCGCGAGCCTGAGAAGCCGGTGCATGTTCTGCCTCCTTGGATTTTCGCCAGATTCGCTGCCAGGTTCGTTATCGGATTCTTTAAAGGGCCAGACCGTTTGCGCCCAAGTCTGCTCCCACGCGAAGGCGGTGTCAATTCGCAACGGCGGCGCCGGCCGGAGTGACGTGGTCCTCTTGTTTTTGAAATGCAAGGGTTCTAGCATGGCGGTCATCGTTGAGCTGCCTGGACGGGGTTCCCAATGGCTACACGGAGTGGGCCGGCAAGGTTCCGCAAGACGGCGAGAATTCGCCGGCGCAGGCTCTTGCGTGCGAGCGTTTCCGCTGCGTTTGTGGGGGTTGCCATTCTGCTCGCCGCAACGACCGCCGAGGCGCGCATTACGAAGATTCAGATTATTTCTCGCGGTGCGGCGTTCGGGGGCTTTTCGTTTCCGGGCGTCGGCCCTTATGAACGGATTGTCGGCAAGGGATTCGGTGAGATAAGTCCAACCGACCGTCACAATAATGTGATCGTCGATATCGGCCTTGCGCCGCGCAATGCGGCAGGCAAGGTCGAATACTCCTTCGACTTTTACATCTTGAAGCCGGTCGATCTCACCAGGGGCAATCACAAAATTTTCTACGAGGCGCCGAACCGCGGCTCCAAGCTCTTCGCCGACTTCGACCGGTCGACCGGCGCCGACGACCCCGCATCCTCGAACGCTCCGGCGGGCACGTTCCTGGCGCCTCGCGGATACACGATGGTGTGGAGCGGCTGGGACTTGGCGGCCGGTACCGACAATTCCGACCTGAACCTGACCATCACGCTGCCCATAGCGAAAAGTCCGGACGGCTCTTCCATCACCGGTCCCGCGTACGAGTACATCGTGACTCCCGGTCCCGCCGATTTTTACCGGCTGACCTACCCCGCCGCGATCCTCGATACGGCCAAAGCGACGCTCACTCATCGCGTGCACTTGGACGACGCGCCACAGGCGATCCCGGCGTCCGGGTGGGAGTACACGGACAACGGCAGGGCCATTCGGTTGCTTCCGGCGGGGAAGAGAATGGCGCCTAACGACATTTACGAACTCTCCTACACGGCTAAAGATCCGAGCGTCAATGGCATGGGCTTCGCCGCCGTCCGCGATTTCAATTCGTTTCTCCGTTATGCGGCGGCCGACAGCGGCGGGACGAGCAATCCTCTTGCGGGCGACGTGACGCGAATCTACACCTTCGCGGTTTCGCAGCCGGCGCGCATGCTGAATGATTTTCGCAATCTGGGATTCAACGAGGACGAAAACGGCAAAATCGTTTTCGACGGTATGCTGCAATGGATCGCCGCCGGAGACGGAATCAACATGAATTACCGGTTCTCCCAACCGGGGAGGACCGAGCGTAATCGCCAGGATCAACTCTATGCGGAAGGCGTCTTCCCGTTCGCCAACCAGCGCACCACCGATCCGATCACGGGAAAAACGGCAGGCCGGTACGACAAGTGCACGGCGACGAAGACGTGCCCGCTGGCCATGGAAGTCTATTCAGCGAATGAATACTGGGTGAAGGCGGCGTCTCTTTTTACGACCGACCCAACCGGTGCCAGGGATCTTTCCGATCACCCAATGGCCCGGGACTATTTCATCTCCAGCCATCAGCACGGCACCGGAAGGCAGACTTCGAAAGGGAACTGCCAGCAGTTTCAGAACCCTCTGGATTCGGCACCGGTCTTGCGCGCTTTGTGGGTTGCGCTGGACAAATGGTCCACCGAGGGCGTCGAGCCTCCGCCCAGCCAGGTTCCGCGGTTGTCCGACGGTACGCTGGTCCCGCCCGTGCCTCAAAGCAGCTTAGGCTTTCCGAAAATTCCCGGGGTCACGTACACAGGGCTGAAGTCGACACGCTACTTGTTTGACTACGGCCCAGGGTTTTACAACACAGGCATCATGACCGTGAATCCGCCGGTCATCAAGCCGCCCGTTTTCGACAATCGCGAGAATGGTCCGATCTACCCAAGCTTCGTGCCAAAGACCGACGCCGACGGAAACGACATCGCCGGAATTCGCCTGGCGGACGTCGCCGTGCCCTTGGCGACCTTCACCGGATGGGCGCTTCGGTCCGGGCCGCAAGCGAACGATGGATGCGAAGCAGCCGGACAATACATCGCGTTTGCAAAGACGAGGGCTGAGCGCATGGCCGCGGGCGATCCGCGGCTGTCGATCGAGGAGCGCTACGCGTCTTTTGCGGAGTATTCCGCGGCGGTGCAAAAGGCCGTAGACGTTCTGATCGCACGCGGATTGATGCTTCAGGAAGACAGAGAGTCCAATGTGACACGGCTGCGGCAGGCAGGTTTGCTCACTGGCGCTTTTAAACCCGAATCTACCTCGACGGACGGCCGTTGAGCGACAGTTGTGGGCGATACTCCTGGGACCCTGCGACCGTGGAGCCCGAGTCCTATCGCATTAAGATAGGTTAGACTCGTGAACATGCGCCCGAGCATAACGGTGGTTGTCATGCTTTTGGCGTCCTTTTGCGCGCCGATCTCTGCCCAAACTCTTGCCCCAGGCACACCGTCGAAACCATCCGCCACTCAAGCAAATGACAAGAAGGCGCATGCTTTTCGCGGGACTGTGGAGAAGGTCGATGCGAGCGCCGGGATTTTGACCGTGAGCGGCGAGAACGTGCCGGGTTGGATGGGCGCGATGACCATGAACTACCGCATCGATAAGCCCGGCAGCTTGGCGCTGAAAGCCGGGGACCACATCAGCGCCACCGTTTACGACGGCGATTTTTCCACGTTGCACGATGTCCGCGTGGTCATCGTCAATGCGCCGGCGACGAATGACCTGCCGCCAGTGTCCTACGTCTGCCCGACGCCGGGCGAGGAAGGAGTTCTCGAGGACAAGCCGGGGAGCTGCCCGCAGTCCGGGGCGCCTCTTTTGCCGATTCGCATCACCACGGTGTACTCGTGCCTGAAGTTCGAGTCGTTTATTCAGGAGAAGCCTGGCGTTTGCCCCGTGGACAAGAGCGAACTCGTGCCCATCACGGCGGCGTTGTATTTCGTGTGCAAGGACGATTCCAAGATTCACCAGCTCGATCCCGGAACTTGCGGTGATGGGAGCCCGCGGAAGAAAAGCTATGAGCGGCGTCCGCACGGCGACCACAATCCGCGGCACGGCGGGCAGTTCTTCATGGCGGACGACAACTGGCACCATCTCGAGGGCACTTGGGTCGAACCGCATACGTTCCGCGTCTATTTCTATAACGACATGACCCAGCCGCTGGCCGTGACGGGCTTTTCCGCGCAAGTCGCGCAGAGCGACGCAAATGGAAATGACGTCGCCCCGTTTGTCTCCCTCAAGCCCGTACAAGGCCCCGTACAAGCCAAGGACCGCAATATTCTCGAACTGCCCGTGCCGGCCACGGGGCTACCAGCGAAACTCACGCTGCGCGTGAAGTTCAAGCCCGACGACAAGGAGCGCGTCTTCGACTTCACCTTCGCCGATTACTCGAGGGAGCCAGGCTCCGCCACGCCCGCTGGTAGCGCATCGGCGCAGGCAACGCCCTCGCCTCAGGCGGGCGACAGCGTGACGTTCACTTCCGGCACGTTCAGACCGGAAGCGCCGCTGCCCACCACAACTCCGGAGCTTCTCAAGGAATTGGCGGAGAACGCGGGCTCGGTGAAAATGTTGCTCGATGAAGGCAATTTGACTGCTCTCTGGTATCCCGCCATCCGCGCCAAGGACATCTCCCTGGCGCTCGAGCAGAGCCATATGGGTGAAGTTCCGGAAGCTCGGCGGCCGGAGATCATGAGCGCCGTGAGGCAATTGACCATGGCTGCCTGGCAGATCGACGCGGCCGGCGATCTTGGCAACAAGGAGCGGCTGCTCCCTTTATATCGCGACTTCTCGGCTGCTGTAGCTGAGGTTCAATCGATTTATGGAAGCCGGTAAGAAACCTGGCCGCACGGCGGCGACGTGCTTTGCCGTCTCCGCGGCGACGGCTCTCTTGCTGATTTTCGCCGCGCAGAATACGCGTGCTCACACGCCGGTGACCTCGAAATACGAGTACAACAAAGATGTCTTTCCGTTGTTGCGGGAGCACTGCGGCAGCTGCCACGCTCCAGGTGGGCCCGCGCCGATGTCCCTGATGACGTACGCCGCCGCGATGCCGTGGGCCCAATCCATCCGCGAGGAGCTCACGGCGGGGCGCATGCCGCCGTGGCCGATCGATCCGACCAGCCGGGCCATCAAAGGCGGGCACTCGATCTCTTCGCATGACCTTGACGTAATCGTGGTGTGGGCATCCGGCGGCACACCTCAAGGCGATCCCGAGGCGAAGCTCCCCGAAGTGGCCTTCCATCCTGCGTGGAAGCTCGGCCCTCCCGATTTGAAGATTCAGATGGACGCCGAGCACACCGTAGCGCAGCCCGCCGTCGAGGAAGTCCGTGATTTCGTTCTGCCAACCAATTTGGCCGATACCAAATGGATCAAAGCAGCCGATCTGATGCCCGGGAACGCCTCCATCGTGCGCGACGCCCTTATCAGCATTGAGAACGGCCCAGTGCTGGCGCTTTGGCAGCCAGGAGACAATGCCACGCCGGCGCCCAACGGCACTGGCTTCCGTCTTGGGCCCGGCTCGAAGATTCACTTACAGATCCATTACAAGAAGCATTTCGACCAGGAGCAGAGTGTCGTCTCCGACAGGAGCACCATCGGCTTGTATTTCGCCGATCCTCCCGCGGCGGGGCACGAACTGCAGTCGTTCACGGTCGATCCTCCGAAAGCTGCCGGCAACCCCGGCGAGGCCGCCAGTTTTGGAGATGCCCTCCCGAAGGCGGCACAGATCGTCGCACTGCGGCCGATGCTCGACCGCGCGTACCAGTCCGTGAGTATCGACGCGACGACGCCCTCCGGCAACACTGTGCCGCTTTTGCGCCTGCGCGGAGCCCAGCCGCAGTGGTTCCGGCGCTATTGGCTCCAGAAACCGGTGGAAGTTCCAGCGGGCAGCAAAGTCACGGTGCGCGTGACGCCCTTGTCGGACTACTCAGACGCGCCGAAAGTAACCAGGCAGTTCCCGCTCCAGGTGGTCCTCGATTACGTTCCTCTGTAGCGGCGTGGTGTCGTTCTTCTTGCTTCAAAGGGCCGGCGCAGTTCCGTTGACAGCCTAAGGAGAGCAGGACTAAACTCCGAGCCAGGGAAGTTCAGCCAGGAAATCAAATCGTCATCGCTGTTGAAGCCCAAAGGGGCTAGTTCGGCCGCAATCGGGAGACCCGATGGCACGCGATCCTCAAGATAATCAGCGCAGAAAGAGTTTGTCACGGCGCGATTTTGTAAAGACGGCTGGTGTCGGCGTCGGCGCGGCGGCCATGGGCGGCCTGGGTGCGCGGGAGGCGGAGGCGCAAGGGCGTCCCCCGCATTGGGATAAGCAGGCGGATATTGTGGTGGTGGGGGCGGGAGCCGCGGGGCTACCCGCTGCGGTTGAAGCCGCCGAAAGCGGCGCCTCGGTAATCTTGATCGACGCGAACTTCGACATTGGCGGCCACGCCATGGTGAGCGGCGGCAACGTGGCGCTCGGGGGCGGCACGAGCCGGCAGAAGAAATACGGCATCGAGGATTCAGCTAACCTCTTGTACGGGGACCTTACCGATTGGTCGGTGGTCGAGCCCAACGGCTTCCCCGACTATCGCTACAACGACAAGGAAATCATTCGCGCGTTTGCAGATAATAGCGCGCCGACGTTCGAGTGGCTGGTCGCTCATGGCGTGACGTTCGTCGAAAAGGCGCCCGACAATCAGGGGGCGAATTCGACCGGAAACTCCGCCCTGCGGGAGAACCATGCCGCACCCATGGGCTGGATGATGATGCAGACCGGGAAACCGGCGGACCCCGGCGTGGCGGCGACGATGTCTTCCGGAGTCGGGCTGGTCCGGCCGCTGGAAGCGGCGGCGCGGAAAGCCAATGTGCAAATTCTCTTGAAGCACAAGATGGCCAGCCTCATCCGCCAGGGGACGACCTCCGGAAAAGTTTTGGGCATCAAAGCCACGAGTGAGGGCAAAACACTCAACATTGGCGCGCACAAGGCCGTCATCCTGGCCACGGGCGGTTCCAGCAACAACGTGAACTTCCGGAGGATTTTCGACGTCAGATTGACAGAGGAGTACAACGGCGTGGCCGGCGAGCCCTATTCTTTCCAGGACGGGAGCGGAGAGTTGGCCGGCATCGCCGTCGGCGCGTCTTTGTGGGGCGCGTATAACCAAGTGGGAGAGTTCGGGGACCGGCTCACCAAGGCGGGGAGGATCGGCACCCGGTACGGCTATCGAAATCTGGAGTGGCAGCCCGGAAGTCCCATCTTCCACCTGGTGCGGGCAAGCGGCCTCACCGTGCGCGACTACCAGAACGTTATTCTGGTGAACCAGGCCGGCGCGCGCTTCTATGACGAGACGGCCGGCCAGTACACTGCCAACAATTATCACGGACTCTCTTCCTACAAGCCCGGCAGTTATCTCAATGCCAAGAATATCAAGTATGATCCCGCCAATTTCCTGGACGCCGCACTCGCCGGAACGGGCGAGACCGTCAATGGCGGCGGTCCCATTTGGGCTATCTTCGATGCCGATGCCGCCAAGCGCGAGCAGTGGACGGTTGCGCCACCACACGTGGACCCCGACGGGTATTTCTTTTCGGGAAACACGCTCGCTGAATTGGCGGCCGCCATCGTGAACAAATATCAACGCAAGCCGATATCCGGCGCTACCCTCGAAAGCACGGTCGCGCGTTACAACTCGTTCGTGGACTCCGGGAGCGATGCCGATTTCGGGAAGCCCAGTCCGAAATACAAGATGCAGACGCCGCCCTTCTACGCTGCCTGGGCCATGCCCGTGATCCACGACACGCGCGCGGGGCTGCGCATCAACGCCAAGTGCCAGGTCATGGATTTTTCCGGCAACGTCATTCCGGGCCTCTATTGCGCGGGCGAAAGCGCCGGCGGCTTCAGCCTGCACGGCCTGGCGCGCTGCCTCGTGCAGGGGCGCATCGCGGGAAAGAACGCGGCTGCCGAAACGTCGGAGATTTCCAAGGCTTAGGCCGTTACAGTTATCCGTGGCGGATCGAATTCGTAAGCGAGGAGCTAAACCATGAAGATCACCTTCACCTTATCGATGGCGATAGGCGCATTGATGCTGACGTCCGCTGTGGCCCAGGCGCAAGAACAGGTCACCTTCGCGAAGAACGTGGCGCCCATCTTTCAGCAGCATTGCCAGGTTTGCCATCACGTGGGCACGGTGGCGCCGATGTCGCTAGTGACTTATGCGGAGGCACGTCCATGGGCGGCGGCGATCAAGCAGAAGGTCGCGGCACGTGAGATGCCGCCGTGGCTGATCGATCCGAACGTCGGAGTGCAGCATTTCGCCAATGACGAATCGCTGAGCGATGAGGAGATCGCCACGATCGTCAAGTGGGTGGACAGCGGCGCGGTGCAAGGAAATCCCGCGGATATGCCGGCAGCGCGCAAGTTCGCGGACGATCAAACCTGGCAGATCGGCAGGCCGGACATGATCATCACGCTGCCGAAAGATGTGGTCGTCAAGGCTCACGGCCCGGATTGGTGGCCGGATGTCCTGGTCGATCCCGGGCTCACCGAAGACCGTTACGTTCAAGCGATCCAGATCATTCCGACAAAGGGCTACAACGTCATCCACCACATCCGGACTTCGCTGGTGGAAGCGGAAGCGGGCACGCGGCATAGCGGGCAGCTCGATGGAAACGTTGCGCTGGACGTTGGCGAGCAGGGCGTCTTCCTCAATGAGTATGCCATCGGCAAGGGCGCGGACGTGTTTACGGAGGGTTCGGGACGATTGATCAAGGCGGGGACCAAGATCAACTTCCAGTTCCATCTGCACGCGAGCGGCACGGAGACTCCGGCGAACGTCGCGTTGGGCTTGAAGTTATATCCGAAGGGCTATGTGCCCAAGCACGTGATCACTTCGCTCACGGTGGGCGTGAGTCAGGTCGATATCCGGCCACACGAGGCAAACGTGCGGTCCGACGGTTATATGGGCCTCATCAAGCCGACGCGGCTGCTGTCCTTCCAGCCTCACATGCATAACCGCGGGAAGGCCGAGTGCCTGGAAGCCATCTATCCCAGCGGAAAAACCGAGATGCTGAGTTGCGCCCGGTTCGAATTCAACTGGATGCGCAACTACGTTTATGCGGACGATGCGGCTCCGCTGCTCCCGGCGGGGACGATGCTGCATTCCATCATGTGGCATGACAACAGCGACCAGAGCAAATTCAACCCCGATCCGGACGCGCAGGTCACCTGGGGAGAACGGACCATAGACGAGATGGGCTCGGCCTGGCTGAGCTACTACTACATGTCCGACGAAGATTTCAAGAAAGAGACCGAAGAGCGCAAGGCGGAACAGCGCACGCTCACCAGTACGCGCTAATGGCAAAAAAGGATTTGCCTCAGATTCGCAGTCGGCAT
>Ga0335081_10002150_pt1 | contig 30903 bp, 30 predicted proteins | sample Lox_Sample_35_FD_206713 | JGI IMG/M metagenome (GOLD analysis project Ga0335081, IMG submission 206713) | Soil microbial communities from Loxahatchee National Wildlife Refuge, Florida, United States - Lox_Sample_3.5 | ecosystem: Environmental > Terrestrial > Soil > Wetlands | place: USA...
TCCGACTCAGAGTCTCCGGGAGCCTATGCTAGCGCACATCGCAAGAACATCCTTCGGGGCATAACCCTGCGCGCGCAGCGTGCGCAGGCTGAGCGGGTCGTGCCGTTTGGCGAGCCGCGTGCCGGCCTCGTCGCGGACCAGGTCGCAATGGTACCAGGCGGGGAGGGGCAATCCGAGGGCGCGAATCAGCAGCAGTTGCCGGGCTGTGGATTTCAGCAGATCGGCGCCGCGAACGACCTCGGTAATCTGCATGGCGGCATCGTCGGCTACGACGGCAAGCTGGTAGGCAGGAACATCGTCGCGCCGCCAGACCACAAAATCGCTGAAGTCACGACCGGCCAGAAACTGTTGCGGACCCTGGCGCAGATCATCGAAGACGATCGCCTCGCCGTCGGGAACACGGAAGCGCCAGTTCACTCCGCGTGGTACGTCGTAAGCCTGCGCTTCAGTAATCCTGTCGCGGCATCGCCCTGGATAGAGCGGCTCATCGTCAGCTTCGTTCGGGGCCGCGGCTGAGGTGGCCAGGTCCCTGCGCGAGCAGGCGCAGGGATAGATGAACCCGCCGTCGCGCAGTCTGCGCCAGGTCTGAAGATAGAGTTCGCGCCGCCGGCTTTGCTCGTAGGGCGCAAACGGCCCGCCCAGGTCCGGACCCTCCTGCCATCGTATGCCGAGCCAATGCAGGTCTTCGATCATTGCTGCAGCGAACTCCGCTTTCGAGCGCTGGGGATCGAGATCTTCGTTGCGAAGAATCAACGTTCCGTGGTGCTCAATTGCACGCTGATAAGCCGCCCAGAACGTGCACGCGTGGCCGATGTGCAGCAACCCGGTTGGCGAAGGCGCCAGCCGTCCGCGATACGGCATGGACTGCGTGGTCCGTACGGCATCCATCCGGGGATTGTAGAGGCCAGGGCGGTGAATCGTTGGGTCGTGCTCAGTCGAAGGGTGCGGCGCCCACCAGTTCCGGCTCGGGTTGCTCACCCCTCGGAGCCCCCGCCCTTCTGGCTGCCGGCCGGGTCGGGGCGTGCGGATGCAGGTCGCGCGCATTCCGCAGCACGAGCAGGAGTGGGGCCATCGCCCAGAAGATGACGCCCATGATCCAGAAGGCTTCGACGAACGACAGCATGGCCGCCTGCTGCTGCACCATGAGGTAGATGGCGCCCCAGGATTTGTGCGCGGCATCCCAGGCGCTCAGCGGCTGATGCAGGGCGAACCAGTTCCGCAGGCCGTGAAACATGTTCTGCGTCCGGATATCCATGGGCGTGATGTGGCTGATGAGCTGGTTCTGATGCACCTGCTCGCGGCGCGCCAGGAAGGTGGTCATGGTGGCGATGCCGAAGCTGCCGCCGATGTTGCGCATCAGGTTATAGATGCTGGTGGCGTTGCCCATCTTCTCCTTCGCGATGCCCGCCATGCTGGTCGTCATGAGCGGAACGAAGAGGAAGGCCATCGCCGCGCCCTGGATGATCTGCGGCCAGAAGATGTCCCAGTAGCCGGCGTTCAGGTTCAGGTGCGAGAGCTGGAACATGGTATACCCGCCGGCGGCGATGCCGACCAGGAGCAGTTTGCGCGGATCCATGCGGTTGGTGAGCTGGCCGCTGATGGGCGTCATGAGCAGCGCCCCGATGCCGCGCGGCGACAGCGCCAGTCCGGACTGAAACGCCGGGTAGTTCAGCAGCGTCTGCAGGTAAATCGGCAGCAGCATCAGCGAGGAATACAGGACGAAGCCCAGCATCGTCATCAGCAGCGTTCCCGCGCTGAAGGTGCGGTCCTTCAGCACGCGCAGATCGACGATAGGATGTGCGGTGGTGAGCTCGCGAACCAGCATCCCGGCGAGGCCGATGACACAGAGCGCCGTCCACAGGCGAATCTGGTTGCTGCCGAACCAGTCCTTGCGCTGGCCTGTGTCCAGCACCATCTGCAACATGCCGAAGCCGAGCGCCAGAAAGCCGATGCCCCACAGGTCAACTCCGCCCAAGGTGCGTTTGCGCAGGTAGTGGGGATCGATGACGAACTGGCTGATCATCAGCAGCGACAGAATGCCGACCGGCAGGTTGATGTAGAAGATCCAGCGCCAGGTATAGTTGTCGGTGATCCAGCCGCCGAGCGTGGGGCCAAGAATGGGGGCGAAGATGATACCCAGCGCAAAGGCGGCCATGGCGGTGCCGTGTCTTTTGGGCGGAAAGGTCTCGAGCAGCACCGATTGCGAGAGCGGCTGCAGGCCTCCGCCGCTCAGCCCCTGCAGCACGCGAAAGAAGATGAGCCAGTCCAGGCTGGTCGCCATGCCGCATAGCAGGGAAGCCAGGGTGAATCCGGCGACGCAGATCATCAGCATGCGCCTGCGCCCGAATCGGGTGGCCAGCCAGCCCGCCATGGGCAGGATGATGGCGTTCGACACCAGATAGGAGGTGACGACCCAGGTGCCCTCTTCCACCGTCGCGCCCATGTTGCCCGCCATGTGCGGAACAGAGACGTTCACCACCGTGGTGTCGAGGACCTCCATGAATGTGGCCAGCATGACCGCGATGGTCACAATCCAGGGATTCACGTGGCTTGAGGTGCTGTCGGACATCGCCTGTTGCCAGCATAGGAAAATGGGGGCACAGGGGTCGGTGATGCGGCTCACAGCAGTCGGCGAGCCGGTTTTCTGACCTGCATCGGCCGGGCCGGGAGGCCGGATGCTACGATACCTGGTTATGTCTGCGCCCGACTCCCTCTTCGTACGCGCCTGCCGAAGGCTCCCGGTCGAAAGCACTCCCGTCTGGTTCATGCGCCAGGCCGGCCGCTACATGCAGCAATATCGTGCTGTTCGCAAGAAACACTCTCTCATCGAAATCTGCAAGAAACCAGAACTGGCGGCCGAGGTGACGATTACCGCTGCCGAGTTCCTGAAAGTCGATGCGGCCATCGTTTTTGCCGACCTGCTGTTGCCGCTGGAAGTCATGGGCCTGCCATTCCACTTCGCGGCCGGAGAAGGCCCGGTGATCGAAAAACCGGTGCGCACCGCCGAAGATGTGGGCGCTCTGCGTAGCGATCGCGCTGCCGAACTGGGCTATGTTGCCGAGGCTGTCGCACTGGTCGCAAGACACTTTGGCCCGAAGCTGCCCATCATCGGATTCTGCGGCGCCCCCTTCACGCTGGCCAGTTACATGGTGGAGGGCGGCGGCTCCCGGCATTATCTGGAAGTCAAGAAGATGATGTACAACTCGCCCGAAGTCTGGGACGAGTTGCTCAGCAAGCTGGTGGACGTGCTCGCCGAATACGCTGCCGCGCAGGTGCGCTCCGGCGCCGACGCTCTGCAGATCTTCGATAGCTGGGCCGGCTGCCTGAGCGTCGAGGATTATCGTCGCTACGTGCTGGTGCGGACCACACAGCTCATCCAGCGGCTGCAGCAGGAAACGAGGGTCCCCATCATTTACTTCGGGACCGACACGGCGACACTGCTGCCCTCAATGTCGGAGACGGGAGCGGAGGTGATTGGCCTGGACTGGCGTATTCCGCTGCATGAAGGCTGGCAGACGGTGGGCTACAATTGCGCCGTGCAGGGCAACCTCGATCCCGCGTTGCTGTTTGCGCCCTGGCGCGAGCTGAAGCAGCGAGCAGCGCAGATACTGCGCATGGCCGCCGGCCGCCCCGGACACATTTTCAATCTCGGACATGGCATCCTGCCGCATACTCCGGTGGACAACGTAAAAGACCTCGCCCGCTTCGTGCATGACTTCACGGCGACCGCCGCCATTTCAGCGGGGAAAACATGAGCCGCCAGGCAGTGTTGCTGATCGCGCACGGCAGTCCCGAGCGGGTGGAAGACATTCCGGAATTCCTGCGGAACATCTCCCGCGGGAGGCCGATGTCTGACGCTGTGGTACGCGAGGTGCAGCATCGCTATTCGCTGATCGGCAGCTCGCCGCTGACCAGAATCACGCGCGCCCAGGCCGACGGCGTCGCGCGCGAACTGGGTCTCGCGGTTTTTGTGGGAATGCGCAACTGGCATCCTTTCATAGCCGACACCTTGCGGCAGATGACGGCGGAAGGCGTGGAAGAAGCAGTCGCCATCTGCCTTGCGCCGCACAATTCGCGTACCAGCGTGGGACTGTACAGGCAGGTGCTGTTCGGGGCGGGTGCGCCGTTGGCCATTGACTTTGTCGAGGAGTGGCACGATCATCCGTTGCTGATCGAGGCTTTCGCCGACAGACTGCGTAGTGGCTGGGGCAGCGCCTGCCGGCAGCATGGCTCGCTTCTGCCAGTGCTGTTTACGGCGCACAGCGTGCCGCAGCGCACGATTGCCGAAGGCGATCCTTACGAAGCGCAAACGCGCCAGACCGCCGCGCTGGTCGCTGCCCAGGTTCCGGAAATCGGGCAGTGGCATTTTGCCTTCCAGAGCCAGGGCATGTCGGGCAGCGAATGGCTGGGTCCCACAGTGGAGGACACTATCCCCCGGTTGAGAGACGTAGGTCACCGCGGCGTGTTCGTGCAGCCCATCGGCTTTGTCTGCGATCACGTGGAGATCCTGTTCGATGTGGACATCCTGTTTCGCCAGTTTGCCGGGGAGCGCGGAATGCAGCTCTACCGGGCGGAATCGCTGAACGATTCGCCGCTGTTCGTACGCGCGGTGGCCGGGCTGGCGCGCGCGCGATTGCAGAACCGCTCCCGCGGCAACCGCATCGAACCGGAGAAGATCCAGCGCGCATGAAGAGGATCGCCATCGTCGGTGGAGGCATTTCCGGACTGAGCGTCGCCTTCTATCTGGAGAAGGCGCGGGCCGGCGGCGCCGACCTGGAATACACGATTCTTGAAAGCGGCCAGCGGCTCGGCGGCTGCCTTTCTTCCGATGTGGTGGAAGGCTGCCTGGTGGAAGCCGGCCCCGATTCCTTCCTGACCGAAAAGCCGTGGGCGCTCACGCTGTGCAAGGAGCTCGGCATTGCGGATCAGCTCATCGGCTCCAACGATGCCGCGCGCAAGACCTACATTGTGGTACATGGCCGCCTGACGGTGATGCCGGACGGGCTGATGTTCATGGTGCCGACGCGGCTGGCACCCACGGCGCTTTCGCCGCTGTTTTCGTGGAATACCAAACTGCGCATGTTGCGCGAGCTACTTCATCCGCCGCGTCCCATGCATGATGACGAGACGGTGGCGCAGCTGGTGGAGCGTCACTTTGGCCCGGAGGTCGTCGATCGGCTGGCGGACCCGCTGCTGTCCGGCGTCTATGGCGGCGACGCCCGCAGGCTGAGCGCGCGCGCCGTGCTGCCGCGTTTTGTCGAGATGGAGGAGAAATACGGCAGCCTCAGCCGCGCCATGGTGGCGGCGCATAACAGAATGGCCGAGCTTGCCCGCAGGCAGCCGCCGCGTCCACTGTTCACGTCGCTAAAAAATGGCATGCAGCAGATGGTGGACGCCATCGTCGGCCGGATTGATCCGCAAACGGTCCGCCTGCGCCGCCACGTGCGGCGCATCTATCCCGAAAATGGCGGCTGGCGCGTATCCATCGAGATGGGCGGCGAAGAATACTACGATGCCATCATCCTTGCCACTCCCGCCAACATTGCCGGCGCGCTGCTGGACGCGGTTGATGGCGCGCTTTCGCGCGATCTCCTTGGAATCACGTACAGTTCGTCGGTGACGGTCACACTCGGCTATTACCGGGAGCAGCTTGCGAAACTGCCTGCCGGCTTCGGTTTTCTGGTGCCGCGCAGCGAAGGGACGCGCATGCTGGCCTGCACTTTCGTGCACAACAAATTTCCCCATCGGGCGCCGGAGGGCAAGGGCATCCTGCGCTGCTTCCTCGGCGGCGCGCGCGACGAGGCGGTGCTGGGGCTGAGCGATGAGGAGATGCTGGAAACCGTTTATCGCGAACTTCGCAACATCGTGAAGCTGGAAGCGCGACCGTTCTTCGCGCGCATTTACCGCTGGCGCGAATCCATGGCGCAGTACGAACCGGGTCACATTGCCCGGGTGGTGCAAATTGAGAGGCGGGTGGCGGAAATCCCCGGCCTGGCGCTCGCCGGTAACGCCTATCACGGCATCGGCGTCCCCGACTGCATCCGTTCCGGAATGGAAGCGGCGAATGCCGTGGCACAGTTCACGCCTGAATCGCAGCCCGCGCGCTGATCGCCCCGCCATTGCCGGCTCGGGAAATCCCATGCGCATTGCGGCGGCGGGCAGCTCATCAGTACTCAATACCGCGCTGTGCCTCTACGCCCTTCTCATAGGCGTGCTTCACCTGCCTCATTTCGGTGACCGTATCGGCTATGGCAATGATGTCGGGATGGGCATTGCGGCCGGTAAGGATGACGTGCACCATCTCGGGCTTCTTTCTGAGAGTGTCAACGACCTTCTGCGGCTCGAGCATTTTGTAGCTGATGGCATAGTTGATCTCGTCGAGGATGACGAGGTCCCACTGTCCTGAAAGGATCGCACTTTCCGCCTCGTTCCATGCTTCTTCTACCAGGCGAATGTCCTCGGGATCGGTTTCGGCGCCCCCGACCTTTACGAAACCGCGGCCCATCTGTTTCATGACGAAGTTGTCGCCGAAGGCCTTCACCGCGTCGAGCTCGCCATAATGCCAGGAGCCTTTGAGGAACTGCAGCATCAGCACACGCATGCCATTGCCGACGGCACGCAGCGCCGTGCCCATGGCAGCCGTAGTCTTGCCCTTACCCGGGCCGGTATTGACGATGATCAGTCCCCGGCGTACATCCGCCATAGGGAGCCTCCGGGAGCGCGCATTCTGGACGGTGCCAGGACCTGCGCCCACGCGCCCAGGCAACATCGTAAAGGATTTCCGCGGCAGCGTGCTGCGCCCGGTCCTGATTCGGAAGGCCGGATGGGACGCCGGGCAGTGGCAGCGCTGAACTTCGGAAGGTGCCTTTACAATGAACTCCTATGATCCGGTCGATTATTTTTCCCCGGGTGTTGGGCAAGTCCCTGGACGACCTGCAGCCCGCGCTGGAGCTGTTTCGCGCGCTCGGGTTCGCGCCGGGCAATGAGTGGCATGAAGGCGGCAGCCACGGCCTTGAGATGCTCGCACCCAGCGGCGGAATCGAATTCATTGCAGCGGGCGACCAGCCTGGAGTCGATGCAATGGTGGAGGTCTCCGACGCCGATGCAGCCTGGACCACCGTGCGGAAAATGGGGGTGCGGATACGGCGCGAAATCGGCGACACTCCGTATGGGGCGCGGCTGTTTGAAATCGAAATCAGCGGCCTGCGCCTGGGATTTCTGACCTACGCGAAAAAGCCGGGCGAGAATCGCGGCCTGGAAGGCAGGCTGGACGCTCGCGGAAAGCATTTTGCTCTGCTGGTCAGCCGCTTCAATTCGTTCATCACTGAACGCCTGCTGGAAGGCGCGCTACAGGCCCTGCGGCAATGCGGGGCCCGGGAGGAAGATGTGACCGTCGTCCATGTGCCGGGCGCCTTTGAGATTGCCTCCGCCGCAAGGCAGCTCGCCGAGACCGGGCGGTATGACGCAATCGTGTGCATCGGATGCCTGTTGCGCGGCGACACCCTGCACTACGAAGTCATCGCCAACGAGGTGACACGCGGCATCGGCCAGTCCGCCCAGCAGACCGGAGTCCCGCACGCCTTCGCGGTCCTGACCTGCGACACGCTGCAACAGGCGATTGATCGCGCGGGTCTGAAGTCCGGCAACAAGGGGTTCGAAGCGGGTCTGGCCGCGGTGGAGATGGCGTCGTTGCGGCAGGCGGTTGCGGGCCGCGGTGCGGCTACCGCGGACGGCACGCCATGAGCAAGCCCGGGACCCGGCGCAAATCGCGCGAGCTGGCGCTGCAGATGCTGTTTCAGCTCGACATGGGACGGCAGGACCTGGAGCAGGTGCGGCAAACCTTCTGGAGCGAGCGTACGGACCTGGACGAGAAGGTCCGCGGGTTTACCGACGAGCTGTTTCGGGTGGCCTGCGAGCGGCGGGAAGAGATCGACCAGCTCATCGAGCGTAATGCCGAGCACTGGCGCATGGACCGCATGGCGGCCGTCGACCGCAACCTGCTGCGCGCCGGCGTCGCCGAGTTTCTTGGATTCCCCAAGACGCCGCGACCGGTCGTCATCAACGAAGCGCTGGAGATCGCACGCCGCTACTCTACGCCGGAATCGGTGCAGTTCATCAACGGAGTGCTCGACAGCGTGGCCCGGGAGCTGGCAGGAAAGAGCAAATAGCCCCAGATCCGACGATCTGCTAGCATGTAAGACATGAGAGATAGAAGTGCTACATTTACTTCCAAGGGCCAACTTGTGGTTCCGGCGGAGCTCCGGCGCAAGTACGGCATCAGGCCCGGGACGAAGGTGCGATTTCTCGAAGATCAGTTCGGACGCATTGTGCTCCAGCCGCTGACAGAGGAGTACATTGACCGGGTTATGGGTTGTCTTGCCGGAGATCGCGACCTGGTTGGGTCGTGGGAACGGGGGCACCGTGAAGAGGGCAGGCGCAAGGGGTGAAAACCTACGTCTTCGATGCGAGCGCAGTCCTGGCGTTCCTTGAGCAAAAGCCCTCGGCGCGCAAAGTGAACGAGTTGCTGAAGGACGCAATGAGGCGTCGGTCGAGGATTCTGATGTCGGCCGTGAATTACGGCGAGGTTTACAGTTATGCCCTGCGTGAATACGGGGCCGAGCGGGCGCGCACGGCCATACGCGCAGTTTTCCCCCTGCCAATCAGCGTCGTAGACGCCACCCCGGAAAGGGCGTTAGCGGCCGCAGAGGTGAAAGCCAGGTACAAGCTTTACTACGCCGACAGCTTTGCCGCTGCCCTCTGTTTCGAAGAGAAAGGAACGCTGGTAACGAGCGATTCGGATTTCCGGCGGCTCGGACATGGCTTTCCTGCTATCTGGCTGAAATCCTGACCGGAGCAGCCAATGCCAGACGTCGGCCGTCGGTTTCAGGTGGCCGCTGAAAAATTGTAAGAAAGAAATTCCTCGTATCCTCCAGGCCGCTCGGGCTGCCCATAATAAAGGGCTTGGACGCTGGCCTGAAGGCCAGCTCTACCCGAGCCGCCTTGAATCGTAACTTTCAGCAACCTCCTAACTGGCCACCGTCCCCTCCGCCCCCGCCTTGGCCACCGTCCTGGCATGCAGCAGCTCGACAATTGCCTGGTATAACCGCGTTCGCACTTCGTGCCGGTCGTGCGCGTGCACGATGTAGCGCACCACCAGATTGACTCCGAGATTGGTGGGGCGCACCTCAATCGCCGGTGTGGCGGAGAACCTCTGCACGGCGGAGGTGTGCGTGACGCGCTGCCACTCCTGTTCGGCCAGAGCGGCCTCCGACTCGGTCTGTTCGGTTACCAGCTTCAGCACGGAATTGGTGAGCTCGTAAGGGTCTTCCCCGGCGGGGATGAGGATGTCGAGTTGGTCCCACAGCCATTGGCCGGTGGTGGTGAAGTTGAAGTAGTGTCCTTCCACCGCGAAGCTGTTCACGAAGGAGACCCTGCGTCCCGTCGGGTGTCCGGCATCGTTCCAGTTGCCGGTCTCCAGCAGGATGGTGCGCAGCAGGCCAATATCCAGCACTTCGCCGCCAATGCCATTGATTTCCACCCAGTCGCCGACCCGGATGCCGTTGCGCCCCATCAGGATGAACCATCCGAAGAATGCGACGATAAAATCCTTCAGCGCGACGGTGAGACCGGCGCCGGCGAGCGCCAACACGGTCGAGAGCTGGCTGGGGCGGCCGAACACCACCAGCAGAATGATGAGAACACCGATCAGCTCGGCTACGAAGCGCAGGGCCAGTCGCATTGCCCCCATCCGCCGCCGGTCGGGCCCAAGGCGGAAGTAGAAATGCTCGATGCTGCCTTCCACAATCACCAGCCCCAGCAGCGCCAGCACAACCCAAAGGATAGAGCGCAGAATGGCGTGCAGCACCAGACGGCGCTGAGCGTCGACGATGCCCATCCAATCGCCGTAAATAGCGGCCAGCTGCTTCTCCAGGTCAATACGCTTGTCGTATGCGGTCAGGGTCTTGGTGTTCTGCGACAGCGTATTCAGTTTCGCCAGCCTGGCGGCGTGCTGGCCCGCATCAGCCGGCCCGGACTCGGGAGAGGAGTTGTTGTCGGAGACGCTGTCCCCGAGGGCGAAATTGTCTCCCATCCCTCTTTCCAGCGCCTGGTGTTTTTTGGTCAGCAGGCTGACGGCATCGCCGGCCTGCTGCCTGGCCTGCAGCAGGCGGCGCCGGTTCTCGCGCAGGGCAAGCCAGACGCGGAACTGCGAAACCAGATTTCCTTCGGCTTCGAAAACCTGGGGCTTGCCGGGTAAGCCGGCTGAGGCGCCGGCGGAGCCGTGCTGCTGAAGAGATTCGTGCTGTTCCAGTTCCTGCTGGATCGATGCCTCGGGATCGCCGCCGGCGCGGACCAGCTCCTGCTTCGCATCGTCCAGCGCGTCCTGCAACAGCCCGACCTGGGCCTTTGTGATTTCCACGCGCTGCTGGATCGCGGCCGGATCTTTTTTCCCGGGCTTCTGCGAAAGCTGCGTCAGACTCGCGACCTCGGTCTGCATCGACTGGAGCCTGGCCTGCAGCTTCCTGATCCGGTTGTTGATTTCGACCGTCTCTTTGGTCTGGGGCGGCGGGGTTTCTTTCGCTCTGCGCAGCGCCGAGGCGAAGGCGAGATCGACCTCGCGATCGGCTACATGGACGGCCTGTGTCGCCAGCTCCTGTTCGTCGGCGGTGTTGGCGATCGGCTGCAGGCTGATGGCGGTACGGAATGGCGCCTGGTCCACAATTGTGGTTTCAGCCCGGGACTTTGTGGCCACACTTCGGCGCAGAACTCCCGAACCGGTATCCAACGTCATTACAAAGCCGAGCAGCAGCGCGAGAGCGAGCGCGCAAAGCGCGAAGATGAGGAACTTTCGTTTGCCCCAATGCATGCGAGCACCCTGAGCCGGATTCACGTAACTATAGCTGGTGGACGAACGGCTGGCAGCAGGATATACCAAACGCAAGGAGGGGGGCGGAACACGATTTCGCAGGCCGCGCAATGCCAGGGCCCGCAGCTTCCCCCGCCGCTGCGCCTCAGGCAAAGAAGAGGGCGGATTGGCGCCGCTGAGCGCCGGGGGCAACGTGCCCGTCCCTGCAAGAACGCCGGATCACGCGGATAGAGCCTGTCTGTTGCCGGTGGGTGGCTGAGGCCTGTGGCCAAAACCGGAATCGGCGATGTGCAGGACGGACTCGAGCCTGGTCAGCTCCATAAGCCGGCTCACGCGCGGAGCAGGATTGGTGACAATCAGCTTCCTGGCATGCGCCCGGGCCCAGCAATGAAGCTCGACAAGCAGTCCCAGACCGGCGGCGTCCATGGTATGCACCTGGCGAAGGTCCAGCACAAGCCGGGCTTCCGGTCGCGACTGGGCCATGCATCGTAAAGTTTCGGCTTCCACGCCCAGCACAACCCTTCCCGAGCAGCGCAGGGTCGCGGCATATCGTGAACTCTCTATGTCAACCCTTAGCATGATGTTTCACCAGGTCCTTTCTCATTGGATTACGTGGCGCCCCGCCGGATTGTTTCATCGAGGCAATATGTGTGAATATGCCGGAAAAGAATTGCGAGAAGATGAAAATCCGCTACCAGCCGCAGAAACGGGCTTCCGGTGGGTGCCCGGTTCAGCCCCTGTGGGATAACTTTGGCGGGAGAACCAGGCACGGGGAATTATTCACGCAATCCGTGCGCGCTGATCATCTGACCCTGCCGGCTGATCCGGCACGGCAATGCGAACCGGATCACAGCCGGAGCGGGACAATCCGACACACCTCAGCTTGCGGGGCACGGCTCGCCCGGGTTTACTGCTGGCCTGCTCCCTTCGCCTCCGAGCTCTTGTGCGCTCCTGAGGCCGCATGTCCTGGTTCGGTGATCTTGATGCGGATGATCTTCACCGGCTCGTTCGGACGGTCCCTGGCGTCGCGCGGCATGCGGGCAATTTTCTTCACGATGTCAATGTCCTGACACTGTCCGAAAATGGTGTGATGGTTGTTCAGGTGCGGCGTGGGAACTTCGGTAATGAAGAACTGCGAGCCGTTGGTATTGGGTCCGCTGTTGGCCATGGCGAGCCTGCCAGGCTGGTCGAAGGTGAGGTCCGGACTGAACTCGTCCTTGAAGCTGTATCCCGGATCGCCGGAGCCGGTGCCGAGCGGGTCGCCACCCTGAATCATGAAGTCGGGGATGACGCGATGAAGGATGGTGCCGTTATAAAGGGGCACGCCCTTCATCATCTTGCCGGTCCGGGGATCCTTCCACTCCTTGGTCCCAGTGGCCAGGCCAATGAAGTTCGCTACCGTCACGGGGGCCTTGTCCGGAAACAGGGTGCAGTGAATATCGCCGGCGGTGGTTTCAAAGACCGCGGTTGGCTCCGCCACCTTCTGGGCGGTCTTTTCGGTGGCCGCGTGCTGCTGGGAAGTGGTGCTGGTGGTTTGCGCCGACAGAGTGGCGATAAGACTGAGGCAAAGAAGTGTGCTCAACAGGTTACGCATAATTCCTCCCGGGTTCCTATGGTAATTGCGCGACCGCTTGTGGGCCACAGGCACCCTTCAGATCGCGCGCCCGAGCGCCGGAGCGATCATTCGTAACTGGTCCATCAATTCGGCGAACTGCTGCGGAAAGAGCGACTGCGCCCCATCGGAGAGCGCCTCGTCGGGCGATGGATGCACCTCGATGAGCAGGGCGTCGGCTCCAGCGGCGAGGGAGGCGCAGGCCATGGGCGCTACCTTGTCGCGCAGGCCCGTACCGTGCGAGGGGTCGGAGGTGATGGGCAGGTGCGACAGTTTGTGGACGATGGGAATGGCCGAAATGTCGAGCGTATTGCGGGTATAGGTCTCAAAGGTGCGGATGCCGCGCTCGCAGAGGATGATCTGGTAGTTGCCGCCCGACATGATGTATTCGGCCGAAAGCAGCAGCTCCTCGATGGTGGCCGCGATACCGCGCTTCAGCAGCACGGGTTTGCGCACCTTGCCCAGCTCGCGCAGCAGGTTGAAATTCTGCATGTTGCGCGCGCCCACCTGGAAGATGTCAATGTAGGGCATCATCAGCTCGATCTGGGAAATCTCCATGACTTCGCTGATGACCATCAGGTCGTGGCGGTCGCCGGCTTCGCGCAGCAGCTTGAGCGCGTCCAGACCCAGTCCCTGGAAGGTATAGGGCGAACTGCGCGGCTTGAAGGCTCCGCCCCGCAGGACCCTGGCGCCGGCCTTGCGCACCAGTTCGGCTGCGGTGAAAATCTGCTCGTGGGACTCGACGGAGCAGGGGCCAGCCATCACGACAACTTCCTTGCCGCCGATCTCCACTCCGTTCGGCAGGCGAACGATAGTGCCCTCGGAGCGGAAGCTCCTGCCCACCAGCTTGTAGGGCGCGCTGATGCGGTGCACGTTCTGCACGCCGGGAAGGACTTCGAGTTCGCGCGTATCGAAGTCGATGCGCTTGCCGACCGCGGCCAGCACCGTCTGTCGCGCACCGGTAGTGCGATGCACGGCAAAGCCCATCCTCATCAGGTGGTCAGTAACACCCTGAATCTGGTCTTCGCTCGCACTCTCCCACATTGCAACGATCATGAATGCCGCTCTTCGCTGTTCGCTCTTCGCTTTTGGCTTTTGGCTGTTAGCGTCTGCCCCGCAATCTCAACTCGCGGTTCTTGACTGGCCACAGATCACTGACCACTGGCCACCGCCTTCAGTCGTTCGGCTCCAGTTCCGTGCCGTCTTCCGCAATCTCAGCTTCCGGCGCCATCTCGTCACGCTGGATCTGGCGCATCACGTCGATCAGGCGCTCGTAAACCTGGCGCAGTTGTACCTGCGACAGCGGTCCTGCATTCTGACGCTCGATGTTCTCGAAGATGATCTTTTCCCGGTCCGGTTCGTAAACCGGCATCTCCGAGTTGCGCTTCAGCTTGCCGATCTCATGGGCACAGCGCGCCCGTTCATTCAGCAGTTTCACCAGCGTGCGGTCGAGATCGTCGATCTTCCTGCGCCATCCATCGATGTCCATGGCGGTCCTGACCCGAATGCCCTTCCTCCGCCGGCTTACGTGCTGGCCCGGGCATGCTGCGCAGCCTGGGTGAGGAAGGAGAGAAATTCTGACACAGCGGCGGCTTCACGGCCCGGGTTCTGTTCAATACGCTGAACGATGGCGCTGCCGATTACCGCGGCATCGGCGAAGTTGCCGACTTCGGCGAACTGCTCCGGGGTGGAGACGCCGAAACCCACTGCAATCGGCAGGCTGGTGTGCGCCCGCAGGCGCTGGACCAGGGCCCGCGCATCGCCTGCCAGTTCCTGCCGCGGGCCGGTGATCCCGGTGCGGGAAATCGCATAGATGAAGCCGCGCGAGCGGCGTGCGATGGCCTGCAGGCGCTCATCCGTGCTGGTGGGAGCGGCGAGAAATACCGGCGCCAGCCTGTGAGCCTTCATCGCGCGCAGATAATCCGCGGCCTCTTCGATAGGCAGATCAGTGACGAGCGCGCCGTCGACCCGGGCGTCCGCCGACGCCTGACAAAACTTCTCGAGACCGTATTGGAGGATCGGGTTCAGATACGAAAAGATGATGAGACCGGCGTCCGATTGCCGGCGGATTTGCTTTGCAGTTTCGAGCACACCGGCCAGGTCGGTGCCGTGTTTCAGCGCGCGCTCACTGGCCCGCTGAATCACCGGTCCGTCGGCCACAGGATCGCTGAAGGGCACGCCCAGCTCGATCACGTCGGCTCCGGCATGAATCGCAGCCAATGCGACATCGCGCGAGGTGTCGAGATCGGGATCGCCGCAGGTAATATAGGCGACCAGGCCGGGACGCTTTTTGAAGCGAAGGCTCATTGGCACGATGCTAACGTTCGGTGCGCACCCCAAAATCGGTTGTCATCCCGACCGAGGACTTCGGTCCGAGTGGAGGGACCCGCTGTCCTCGCGAAGAAAGCAGGTCCTTCGACTGCGCGTCCACCCGACCCGTGACAAAGCGGGTCGGAAAGACTACACGGACGCTCCGCTCAGGACGACAATCAGAACCCTGGTCGCGTTCAAAGTGATACTCTCTGCAGAATCCTGTTCACTTATCAGAACTGCAGGTTCTCCCGCAGAATCCCGATATCCTTGTCCCCGCGCCCGGAGACATTAACTATCACTATGTCTGAATGCGACATTCCAGGAGCGCGCTTCATGCATTCGGCCACCGCGTGCGCCGACTCCAGGGCCGGGATGATACCTTCCATCCGCGCCAGCGTGCGGCAGGCATCCAGCGCCTCCTGATCGCTGGCCGAGACATACTCGGCGCGTCCCTCATCGTGCAGCAGCGCGTGTTCGGGACCGATGGCGGGATAATCCAGCCCGGCAGAGACCGAGTGCGTGGCCGCGATCTGCCCGGAGGGGTCCTGCAACACATACGAGTAGGTTCCCTGCAGCACCCCGGGACCTCCGCCCTCAAAGCGGGCGGCATGTTCGCCGAGGGCGTGGCCGCGTCCGCCGGCCTCGACGCCGATGAGCCTGACCTCGCGGTCAGGGATGAATTCATGGAAGATGCCGATGGCATTGGAGCCGCCGCCGACACAGGCGATGACCGCAACCGGCAGCCGGCCCTCGGCTTTCAGGATCTGCCGGCGCGCCTCCTGGCCGATGACGCGGTGAAAGTCGCGCACCAAGGTAGGGTACGGATGCGCGCCCAGAACGCTGCCCAGCAGATAATGGGTGGTGCGGACGTTGGTGACCCAGTCGCGCATGGCCTCGTTGATGGCGTCTTTGAGGGTGCGCGAGCCGGAATCCACCCCTCGCACCTCCGCCCCCAGCAGCCGCATGCGGAAGACGTTCAGCTCCTGCCGCCGCATATCTTCCGTGCCCATGTAGACCACGCACTCCATGCCGAACAGGGCGCAGACGGTTGCCGTGGCAACCCCGTGTTGACCCGCGCCGGTTTCGGCGATGATGCGATGCTTGCCCATGCGCCGCGCCAGCAGCGCCTGCCCGATGCAGTTGTTGATCTTGTGGGCGCCGGTGTGCAGCAGGTCTTCGCGCTTGAGGTAGATCCTGGCGCCGCCCAGATGGCTCGTAAGGCGCTCGGCCAGGAAGAGCGGCGTGGGACGGCCGGCGAAGTCGGCCAGCAGGCGGTGGTATTCGTCACGAAAGGACTTGTCCCTGCGCGCGGTCGAATATGCGGCCTCAAGCTCCTGCAAAGCCGCCATCAGCGTCTCGGGAACGTACCGCCCGCCATAGGCGCCGAAGCGTCCTCGGGCGGCGCGCGGACGTTTCACGTCCGCACAGCCGGGCCGCGCAGCGGGTGACGAGGGTTGCATCGTGCTGGAGGGTTCTTCCATGGCTTCACTTCACCGCCGCTTTCGTGGCACGCGCCGCCGCGACGAAGTCGCGCAGCTTAGCTTCATCCTTCTGCCCCGGCGCGCGTTCCACGCCAGTGACAACATCAACGCCCCATGGCGCGAACAGCTCAAGTGCGCGGGCGACATTGCCGGCAGTCAGTCCGCCGGCGATGACGAGCGGCAGCGCTTGCCGAATCGTCGCGGCCAGCCCTGCAAGTTCCTCCCACGGAAACGCAACACCCGTTCCTCCCCGCTGCCGGGGCGATCCCGAATCGAGCAGGATGGCATCGACGCTGTCGCGCGCGGCGAGATATTCCTCGAGCCCATTGCGCGCCGCGCCCAATAGCTGCCCCGCATGGAGCGTTTTGACGATCGTGCGCCTGCCCAGCATCCGCCGGAACCTTGGCAGCAGGGCAGCAGGTTCGTCACCGTGCAATTGCACTCCGGTCAATCCTGCCGCCTCGGCTACTTCTGCCAACTGCTCCGGAGCTCCGTTGACGAATACGCCAATCCTCTCGATGGAATCCGGCAGGCCTTTTACGATCTCAGCCGCCGCTGCAATTTCAATCCGCCGCGGACTGGGAGCAAAGACGAACCCCAGCGCATCGGCGCCCGTCGCCACGCCCAACTGCGCATCATGCAGGCTGGTTGTGCCGCAAATTTTTATCCAGGTCACCGGCACCAGTCTCCCCTCATCAGCGGGCAACCATGGATTGCGTCACCAATTCCCGCAAAGCTTCGCCCGGGTGGGGAGAGCGCATCAGGCTTCCTCCTATCAGGAAAGCATCGAAGCCGGCCTGGCGCAGTCGCGCAACATCTTCGGCACTCTCAATGCCGCTTTCCGCGACCTTCAGCACACCGGAGGGGATGTGTTCGGCCAGCCGCAATGAGGTGTTGAGATCAACCCTGAAGGTGCGCAGATCGCGGTTGTTCACCCCAATGGTGTCAAAGCCGGCATCCAGGGCGCGCTGCAACTCCGCCGCATCGTGTACCTCGCAGAGCATGTCGAGCTCGAACGCGAGTGCCCGCCGCCTGAGCTCCAGCAGTTCGGAGTCGCGGAGCGCGGCGACGATCAGCAGAATCGCATCGGCGCCATGAGCGCGCGCCTCAAGGAGCTGGAACTCGTCAACGATAAAGTCCTTGCGCAGGCAGGGAAGCCTTGTGGCTTCTGAGGCAAGCTCCAGGTTCTTCAGCGATCCCTGGAAGTAGCGCTCGTCGGTCAGCACGGAAAGGGCCGCAGCCCCGCCGGCCTCCAGCTCGCGGGCAAGCTCGGACACGGCAAAATCCGCGCGAATAAGCCCCTTCGACGGAGATGCCTTCTTCAGTTCCGCTATGATGGCAGGCCCGGTGCGGGCCCCTGCGCGCAGGGCCTGGCGAAATCCACGCGGTTTGTGGCGTCCCGCGGCGACATCGAGCGCCCGCAGTTCCTCGGCTGATCTGGGGCCGGCCAGCCCGCGCCGTGTGACAGCGATGATTTCCTCCAGTTTGGTCGCCATGGGGATTCAGAGAGTATACCTGCTGGCGGCAGTTGGCTGCGCCAGGCGCTCCTGCAGGTGAAGCCCGGGCGCAGTTCTCACTCACGCCTGGCTGGCCCCCATCGCGTGAACGAAAGTTGTAGGAACTCGGGCAAAAGCATTATTTCCAACCCAGGATTCATCGGCTACGCTGGGGTTACGGATACGAGCCTTGCGACTGTATCAAGTTGACCCGCGCTATCGCGGCAGAGGCACTCGCGCGCCATGAAGAGTTTCCGCCCACTTCCTTTGCTGTATCTGGCCCTGGCTCTCTCGCCTGCGCTGTGCCAGGAACGGACGATGGCCCGGCTCGGCGCTGAAGGCAGAGGGGATGTTGCGCAGCCCGCCACCCTGCCCGGCGATGGGCACGTCGCCCCGGCGCCCCATGCCGCTCCCTTGCGCGACGCCGCGCTTTCGCGTTCCGCGGCGCGAGCCTACTTTGTCGATTCGAACCCCGAGCGCGCCCGCGCTCTGGCGGGCCGTGCGTTGCGGCGCGATCGCAGGGACGGCGAGGCGCTATTCGTCCGCATGGAAGTGGCCGGAATGGAAGCTGACGAGACGGCCCTGCTGGATGCGGCCATGCGGTTGTGCGAGCTGGGCGCCGGAGCGCCTGACGATCCGCGGGTATGGCTGGCTGCGACGCGGATGCGCGAGTCGGCGGCAAATACTCCCGCGTTCCGGGAGATGATTCCCCGCATTCAGTCGCTGCTCGGGAGTTCACCGGCAAGCTGGCCCGAGCTCCGTGCCGCTCTGCTGAAGTCCGCGATGGACGGTGCTCCCGGACTCGACGCTTACTCGGTCTCGCGCGCCGCCGGCATTCTTACCGACTGGCGCATTGTGGGGCCATTCGGACATCAACTGCTGTCCGTTTCAGAGCAGCAGCCGATCTCGCCTGATGACGACCTCGGCAGAAGTTCCTATCAGAGCCGTGCGGTGGAGAACTTCCAGTTTCCCGACGGCTGGATCGTGCTGCCGGATTATCTCTCACATCCCGGTGTGTTCTATGCCGCTGCGGGGTTTGCCTCATTGACCGAGGGGAGCTGGACAGTGGAGGCCGAGGCGCGCGGCATGGCAGAGATCTATGTGGACGGGCAACACGTGCTCAGCACCAGCGCGGCGCGCAGCCGTGAGTCGGCGAATATCGAGGTGCCGCCCGGCCCTCACCGCCTGCTGCTGAAGCTGGACGGCTCGGCGACACCGTTGCGCGTATCCATCGTCCGAGCGCCCGACGAAAAGCGCAGCCCAATACCGGCCAGGCTGTCGGTTCAGGAACTGACGTATCTTCTGGCTGCCGGAGACTACGCAGCCGGGGAATTCGCCTCAGCGGCCAGACAGATCAAGGCAATATCCGGAAGCGATTCGGCGGCGCTGCAGTTTCTGCTGGCGCAGGCGCGTACGGAACAATTTCCGAATTCAGTGGAGGCCGCCGCAGCCTGGTCGAGACTGAGTTCGATTGCGCCTGAAGCGCTGGTAGTTGATGAGATGCTGGGCCGGAGAGCGCTGAGTGAAGGCAAGGCCGCGGAGGCTATCAGCCGTGCCGAGCACGTGCTGGGGGAGCGGCCCGGCGACATCGGGGCGCTGGAAACTCTGAGCGACGCCCGGGGAACGCGCGCCCCGGCGAATCAACTGTCCCTCTGGGCGGAGCGGATCGCGCTACATCCGTCCTGCCAGGCATTGCGCCGCGCAATCGACTTCTATCGGGCGCAAGGGCTCTCCGCCGAGGCCAGCGCGGTACAGCAGAAGCTGGATGGCTGCGCTCCGGAGTCGCTCGATTACGCCCGGCTGCTGTCGGAGGAGGGAAACCATGCCGAAGCGGCACGCTCTCTGGAACGTCTGCTCGCGGCAGCGCCATTGAATCGGGCGGCGCGGCTGATGCTGGTCCGCGAGCTGCAAGTGGCAGGGGAAGATGAGGCGGCGCAGCGTGCCGCGGCCTCGTGGATGCGGGTAGCGCCGAATGCGGAGAATTATCACCGGCTTGCGGCAGCGGCGGGGGAAGCGGCTGGCGCGAAAGAGGCTTCGCTGGCAGCAGATTTCTACGCGCGCTATCGCCGAGATGCCGGGTTACTGGCGCATGAGGCATCGACCGATCCCGGCGAAGACGGGGTTGTGCTGCTTGACGACCACGTTGCCATCTCGCGCCCGGATGGAAGCGTTTCCCTCTACGTCCACACCACGAAGCGCTTTTCGGCAGCGCAGGCGATTCCCATGCCCCCGCAGCAGGCGCAGGTGGTGGGCCTGCGGGTCCTCCATCCCGACGGCACGCAATCGCCAATCGAACGTTACGGCCGGCCTGTTTTCATGCTGGCGCCCGGCGACTCGCTGGACGAGGAGTACGTGCTCAACTACGCCGGAGATGGGGGAATCCCGGAGCACCCGGAGGCGTTTCAGTTCGTCTTCGGGAGCTTCAACGAGGCCGTGCTGCATGCCCGGTTCGTGGTGCTGAGCCCGGCGGAACAGGCCGATCGGGGCGTCGTCATCGCCACCGGGGAGCCGCCGCAGATGCAGGCGAAGGTGCGGGATGGCATGCTCGAGCGGATTTGGGACCAGGAGACGCCCTGCCTGGATCCCACGGAGGGGCTGGCCATCATACGCGTGGTGGAGCAGGAGAATGGCTGGAGCGAGCCCAGCAGTGCCGAACACCAGCGCCGCCTTGAAACCATCCATCCAGGCCCGCAGCCGGAAGACTCCTGATTTTCCTGAAAGATCTGAGTACGGAATTCACCGTGCAGACAAGCAGGGCACGGGGATATCTGAATGTGTCTCCAGGCCTGTGGCGTGGCTCAAGCTGGACTGAAGAAGGCGGCTAGGAGCCGAATTCGGAGCGAATTCCCCGCCAGGCGCTAACGCTGCGCCGCTCGGCCTCCTCGGCAAAGCCTTCCCCCAGTTTCTGCAGGGTGGAAAAAATCTGCATGCCTTTGTGCAGATAATCGGGGGCGTTTTCCCATACCGCCTCGAACTTTTCCGGATACTCCGATGCCAGTATGGCAAGACCGGCGGCGGCAAATGCCATGCCGGCAGGCCGGCGGCGCGTAAGGATGAGCACTGCGCCCGCGCCGATCGATCCCAGCACAATTGCTTTCTTCCAGCTTTGCATAATCACCTCAACCAGGCTGAATGAGAAACCCGAAGTAGTTTAGAGCAGTTCTCGCCCGCTGCCGTTGCATGCCGCCCGACGTAAACTCCCGGGGGTGATGCCGCCGCAGCCCCCGGACCCGCAGCTCCGGCGCGACCAACACCCGTTACATGATGGCCGTTGGGGGGGCGGGCTCATCTGGACTGCCGGCATTGGCCAGCGGTACCCGAACCATGACGCCAATCAACACCGCCAGCGCCACCAGCGCCGTGATGAAGGGGGCTGTCCATTTGAACAGGGTTACGTCATGGCCTGAACCGACGAGGCCGGCGATGACAAGTCCGCACAGAGCTTCTCCGGCGATGAGGCCCGAGGCGGTCAGCACTCCGGCATTATCCACCCGCGCTTTTTGCGCCTCGTTGAAACCGCGGCGGTCGCGCAAGCTGTCGGTCAGCCAGCGCACCAGTCCTCCAACGAAGATGGCGAAGGTGGTTCCCAGAGGGAGATACATGCCGACCGCGAACAGCATCACGCTGCGCACTTCAATGAGGATGAGGGCAAAGCCCATCAGGATCCCCACCACGACCAACGGCCACGCCATGTCGCCGCCGACAATGCCTTTGGCCAGCATGGACATAAGTCCGGCCTGGGGCGCCGACAGTGCCGGGCTGCCAAAGTGATAGGCCTTATCGAGAATGGAGAGAGGGAAGAAGAGCACCAGTGAGGCCACCAGCACCCCGATCAGATCGCCGATCTGCATCTTCGAGGGCGTCCCGCCCAGGATGTAGCCGACCTTCAGGTCCTGCAGCATTTCGCCGGCCACGGCGGAGGAAACGCAGATGACGGCAGCGACTCCGAGCACGGCGGCAACGCCGCCGGCGCCGGAAACCCCGAGGGCCACCATGAGCAGCGCGGCAATCACCAGGGTGCACAGGGTGAGACCCGAGACCGGATTATTGGAGGAACCGATCATGCCCACCAGATTGCCCGAGACGGCAGCAAAGAAGAAGCCGAGGACGATCATCACCACGGCGGCGACCACGGCCCCCGCCACCACCGTCGAGGATTTCAGGTTCCCACCGCCGGCGATGAAGTAGTAGTAGAGCGCGATCATCGCCACGAATACGACGGTGACCCCCAGAAAGACAATCTTGGAGTTCAGATCGCGCTCGGTGCGGTTGCTGGTAGCGTGCACGGCTGCCGATTTCTTCAGGTCCGAGACGGCGCGGCCCAGCCCCATGGCAAGCTGTTTGCGCATCTTGAAGAGGGTGTAGGAAGCGCCAACGAGCATTCCACCTACGGCAATCGGCCGCACAATCGAGTAGTAGATGGATCCCGCCAGCAAAGTCCAGGAAAGCGGGTGTCCAGCGTCGCGCTGGAGGTAGGGACCGAGCAGGAAGGTCAAAAGCGGAACCAGCAGGCCCCAGGCCAGAACGCCGCCGGCGAAGTTCAGTGCTGCCAGGCGGGGACCAATGATGTAGCCCACCCCGAGGTAAGCGGGACTGACGTCAGGAGCGGTCCACACGGAGGCGCCGCCGGTGATCGTGGTTGTCACACCGGGGTTGGTGGCGGTGCGCAGCACAAGCTTCCTGCCGAGGGCACTGATGTTGACGGCAAAGGTGTTGTTGGGGGAAAAGACGTTGATGGCGCCCAGCAGGTAGAGGAAACCGCCAAATCCCATGTTGGCGAAGAGGATCTTCGCGGCCTTCGAGCCCTGCTGCCCGGCCTTGTGAATCTCCGAGGCGGCAACCGATTCCGGAAATGGCAGCTCGCGGTCTTCCACCATCACCCGGCGCAGAAGCGTGACCAGCAGAATGCCTAGCGTGCCGCCGATAATCATCAGCACCACGGAATTCCAGTACTTCGCCCGGGTAAGGCCCGGCCACAAACCTGCCATGACGAACGCGGGAATTGTGAACACGGCACCCGCGGCCACCGATTCCCCGATGGAGCCAACGGTTCGGGCAATGTTCTCTTCCAGCAGCGAGCCCCGCATCAGCCGCAGCAAGGCCATGCCGATGACCGCGGCGGGATAGGTGGCCGCTATGGTCATCCCGGCCCTAAGGCCGAGATAGGCATTCGCCGAACCGAGAATGGCGGTCATCACCATCCCGATGAGCAACGCCCGGAAGGTAAACTCCGGCATGTCGAGATGGTGGGGCACGTAGGGGCGGTGCGCCTGGTTTTCTTTGTCCGCAGATATGGTGGATTGGGTACTCATGAAGACCTCGCCGGCGACGCTGCCTGGCGGTTGCAGCCGGGCGGAAAAGCTGTCGACCGCGCAAGTTAGCATGCCAGCGGTGCCTGGCACAAGTGCAGCAGCTCCGGCGATGGACGGACGAAGCGAGGCGGCGGCCTGGCCGGGGCACGGAGATGGCCGGCGCCGGGAGCGGATAGAATGTGTGCTCCAGAAGGAGATGGAATTCCGTGGACTATCTGCTCAAGACCGAGCCCTCCGAATACTCTTTTGCCGATCTGCAGCGGGAAAAGCAGACCACGTGGGACGGAGTGTCGAACCCCGTCGCGCTGAAGCATCTTCGCGGGATGAAGCCTGGGGAGAGGCTCGTCATCTACGAAACCGGAGACCACAAGGCCGCAGTGGGCACGGCGTCGGTGGTATCGGTGGACGCAGCCGACGCCTGGAATCCGGTGGTGAAGATCGGGGCCGGCAAGGCGCTGGCAAAATCGGTGTCGCTGGCAGAGATCAAAGCAGACCCGCGGTTTGCCGACTCGCCGCTGGTGCGCCAGGGACGCCTGTCCGTGGTGCCGCTGACGGCAGCGCAGTATAAGATCCTGACCGGCGAATAGGGTTTTACAACTGGGTGCCCGGCTGTCCTGTGTTACCGCAGCCGCAGGGCGGCATCCGCGGAGAGCTCTGCATCGGCGAACTCTCCGGCTATGTACCGCGGATAGGCGGCAGCGGCGATCATGGCCGCGTTGTCGGTCGAGAGCCTGCGGGAAGGGAAGCGGATGGCCAACCCTTCCTCGGCAGCCTGTTTCTCGAAGGTACTGCGCAACTGGGAATTGGCGGCGACGCCTCCCGTGACCAGAACGGTTGCGACATTATGCAGGCGAGCGGCGGTCAGCGTCTTGCCGGCGAGATCGTTGACCATGGCGTGCTGGAACGATGCGGCCAGGTCGAGCGTCTGCGTATCGCAGGCGGCCAGTACCTGTTGCGCCGAGGGAGTTGCGATATGGGCGAGCGCGCGCCGCCGCTGCTCGATGGCCGACTTCATCCCATGGGTCTCCACATACCGCAGGACTGCGGTCTTGATGCCGCTATAGGAAAAGTCGACCCGGCTGCCGTCGCCCGAGCGGTTTTGCGGATTGCGGTCGCGGTGCTTTATCTGCGCCAGAGCAAACTTCACCGCCCGCGGGTTTCCGTGCCGGGCAAGAAAATCGATTACGGGCCCGCCCGGATATCCCAGCTCCAGCAGTTTGGCCACCTTATCGAAGGCTTCGCCGGCGGCGTCATCGCGGGTATGTCCCACATCGTGGTAAACCCACGAGGTATTGCGGCGCTCGGCGAGGAAAAGATGGGTGTGGCCGCCGCTTACCACCAGCGCCAGCACGGGAAACTGCAGCTCGCGGTTGCCGTTCTGCCGCTCTTCCAGCAGCACGGCGTGAATATGGCCTTCCAGGTGGTTCACGCCGATGAGGGGCTTCTCGAGGGTCCAGGCCAGTGCCTTGGCGTAGCTTACCCCGACCAGCAGGGAGCCGGCGAGTCCCGGCCCTTTCGTCACAGCCAGGGCATCGATGCCCGCGTAGCCCCGGCAGGCATCTTCCAGCGCCTTACGCACGACGGGAACGATGGCGCGGAGGTGCTCGCGCGAAGCCAGTTCCGGCACCACCCCGCCGAAAGGCTGGTGAGTGGCGATCTGCGAATAGACGACGTTGGAGAGCTGCTCCTCACCCGAGCGGACCACGGCGGCCGCGGTTTCGTCGCAGGACGTCTCGATGCCGAGGATGAAAACATCCGCCACGGAAATATTGTACGGTTTGGAGAGCCAGCGGCGGGAAAGTAGCAACTAGCAACCAGCGGCGAGCAACCAGCGGCGAGCAACCAGCGGCGAGCAACCAGAAGCCATCTCATCATGAACCATGCGTCCCAACCCTGGTTGCCCTCAGGGGCTAAAACCCGGATTTCCCACGGCTCCAGACGGCACGGCTGAAGCCGTGCCCCTTCAAAACGAATTATGAGATAGCCTGTAGTCGCTGATTGTCAGTTGCTACAGATGCGCAGCCACGCCATCAATATCGTTCGCGAGCTGCGCCAGCGCGGCTTCCAGGCCTACCTGGCGGGAGGTTGCGTCCGCGACACGCTGCTGGGAGTGGTGCCCGCGGATTACGATGTCGCGACCGATGCTACTCCGCCGGAGGTGATGCGCATCTTCCCCGAGACCTGGGCGGTAGGCGCGCAGTTCGGCGTGGTGCTGGTTCCCGCACCGGAGGACGTTCCCCGGGCCGCGACACCCTCTGAGCACCCGAATCATGTGGAGGTTGCGACCTTCCGCAACGATGGCGCCTACTCCGATGGCCGTCATCCCGACCACGTGAGCTACTCCAGAGATCCGCGCGAAGACGTACAACGGCGCGATTTCACCATCAACGGCCTGCTGATGGACCCGCTCGATGGCGAGCGGGTGCTGGATTTTGTCGGTGGGCGCGAAGACCTGAACGCCGGAATCGTGCGGGCCATCGGCGAGCCGGAACGACGCTTTCAGGAAGACAAGCTGCGGATGCTGCGCGGCGTGCGCTTTGCGGCCCGATTGCAGTACCTCATCGAGCCGCAGACACTTGCCGCGATCCGGCAGCTTGCCCCACTGATTCGCCAGGTCAGCCGCGAGCGCGTGCGCGACGAGCTGACGAAGATGCTGACCGAAGGCCACGCGCGCGCCGCCTTCGAGCTGCTGGATACCACCGGTCTGCTGCAAGAGGTGCTGCCCGAGATCGATCGCATGCATGGAGTGGAGCAGCCGCCGCAGTTCCATCCCGAAGGCGATGTCTGGATCCACACCCTGCTGCTGCTGGAGAAGCTGCCGCCGAAGTGCTCGCTCACCCTGGCGTGGGGCACGCTACTGCACGATGTGGGCAAGCCGCCGACCTTCCGGATCGCCCCCGACCGTATACGCTTCGACGGCCACGTCGAGATCGGCACGCGCATGGCAGAGGAGATCTGCCATCGGCTGCGCTTTTCCAATGAGGAGACGAAGCAGATCGCCGCCCTGGTCGCCAATCACATGCGGTTTGCCGACGTCGAGCGCATGAAGGAATCGACCCTCAAACGCTTCATCCGGCTGTCGAAGTTCGAAGAACATCTGGAGCTGCACCGCATGGACTGCCTGAGCAGCCACGGAAAACTGGATACGTACGACCTGGTGCGCGGGCGACTGCAGCAGAGCTCGGAAGCAGAAATCAGGCCGGCACTGCTCGTCAATGGAGAAGATCTGATCCACCTCGGCTACCGGCCCGGTCCGCAATTTCGCGCCATGCTCGCTGCGGTGGAAGATGCGCAACTGGAAGGCACGCTGCACACGCGCGAAGAAGCGCTGTCGTTCGTGCTGAGCGAATTTCCTCCGGCGAGCCGATAAGGCAGCGGCTTTTGTTCGGGGCATCGTGCTCCTGTTGCTACCTTCTGGCGAGCAGCGAATGGCGAAAGGCACATCGCGAAGACCGGACCACGAATCGCAGAAGCGATGCAACACCCGGCCTGGTCTACAATGAAGCCTTTGCCCCATGCAGCATGCCGGCAAAACGCTGAAGAAGATTTTTGCGGACATTGTGCGCCGCGAGGGCGAGGGCGGCCCACTGCTGGCGTGGCCGCTGGCGTGCGGCGGCAAAATCGCGGAGCGCACAACCGCCCTGAGCTTTGCCGACGGCGTGCTGACGGTTGCAGTTCCCGATGAGGCCTGGCGCCAGCAACTGCAGAGTTTCGGCGCTCAATACCTGGCAGCCCTGAGCCAGCTCACCCCGGAGCGGGTGAACAGGATCCAGTTCGTCGCGGCGACCCAGGCGCAACGCTGAGGGACGAACGTCACGTTATGGTTTCAGAAAAAGATGTGCTGTATGTCGCCGAGCTGGCCCACCTTGAGCTCACCGCCGAGGAGCGCGTCCGTCTACTGCAGGACCTGAACTCGATTCTCGGTTACATTGACCGGCTCAACCAGCTCGACACCGGCGGCGTGGAGCCGATGGCCCAGGTGGGGAGCCGCCACGACGAGCGTACGAAGGAAGAGGACAATCCTTTTCTTTACGCCATGCGCCCCGACGAGCCGCGGCCATGCCTGCCGCGCGAGGAGGCACTGAAAAACGCGCCCGCCTCCGACGGCACTTTCTTCAAGGTTCCCAAAGTCATTGAGCGATAGTCTGATGGACATCGAGGGACTCACGATCGACGCGGCGCGCACGGCGGTGCTGGAGAGACAGGTCACGGCCACAGCGCTGGTGGATGCCTTCTACCAGAGGATCGCGAGTGAAGACGGGCCTGTTGGCGCATACCTGACGCTGAGCAAGGAACGCGCCTGGCGGCAGGCTGCACGCATCGACGCCCTCGCCGATAAAGGCGACGGTCTTCCTTCGCTGGCCGGAGTTCCCATCGCCATCAAGGATGTCTTCACGACCAAAGATGTGCGTACCACCGCGGGCTCGAAAATCCTGGAAAACTTTATTGCGCCGTACGATGCCACCGTGGTCACGCGGCTGGAGCGGGCGGGCGCCATCATCCTGGGCAAGACCAATTGCGATGAATTCGCCATGGGCTCGTCCAACGAAAATTCCGGATTCTATCCTGTCCGCAACCCGCGCGATCGTTCGCGTGTGCCGGGCGGCTCCTCGGGCGGCTCGGCTGCGGCCGTTGCTGCGGGCATGGCAGTGGCCGCGCTGGGTTCCGATACCGGGGGATCAATCCGGCAGCCGGCGGCGTTTTGCGGCGTGGCCGGCCTGATGCCTACCTATGGGCGCGTCTCCCGCTATGGGCTCATCGCCTTCGCCTCCTCACTGGACCATCCCGGCCCCTTCGGCAGGACGGTAAAGGATACGGCGATCATGCTGCAGGCGATGGCGGGACGCGATCCACTGGACTCCACCACGGTCGAGGTTCCCGTGCCCGATTACCGCGAGCACATTGGCCAGCCAGTGACGGGCATGAAGATCGGGGTTCCCGGCGAATATTTCGGGGAGGGGCTGGATGCAGAGGTGCGCGCCGGAGTGGAGGCCGGCATCCAGGAGCTGGCGAAGGCCGGAGCGGAGATTATTCCCATCTCGCTACCCCATACCGATTACGCCATACCGACATATTACGTAGTAGCGACGGCGGAAGCGTCGTCGAATCTGGCGCGCTATGACGGCGCGCGCTACGGGCTGCGATCGGCGGAAGGCAGGACACTAAGCGAGATGTACCGGCGTACGCGCGATGCCGGCTTTGGGGCGGAGGTGAAGCGCCGGATCATGCTGGGGACCTATGTTCTGAGCGCGGGATACTATGACGCCTATTACCTGAAGGCGCAGCGCGTGCGCAGCCTGCTGGCCCGCGACTTCGAGGAAGCATTCGCGAAGGTGGACGCCATCGTAACGCCCACGGCCCCCACCCCGGCGTTCAGGCTGGGCGAGAAGATTGACGATCCGCTTGCGATGTATCTGGCGGACATTTATACCGTGACCGCCGACCTGGCCGGCATTCCGGGCATTTCAGTCCCCTGCGGGAAGAGCAGGGAAGGACTGCCGATCGGCATGCAGATCCTGGGGAAACATTTTGATGAGGTAACGGTGCTGCGGGTGGCGCACGTGGCCGAGCACGCGCTGGCGGCGAAGCTGGATCAGGAAGTCTCTTCGTAATACCTTTCCCCGGCGCAGCCGCGGCAGAGGATCTTGCCATCGCGGCGCACCTCGCGCCGGAAGTTGATGCCTTCGCCGCATTCGGCGCAGACGATGCGCTCGCCGGTGTAGCCGGGCAGTTCCTCCGGCGGCAGCAATACCTTCACCCACTGCTCGCTGAACAGATCGGCGTTCGACATCTCGCGGTAAGCCAGCATCTGCTGCCGGTTTTTGTCGCTGATCTCGGGATGCATCTGCCGGGCCAGCGCCTTCGAGCTTTCCCGGGCGCACACGCGGACCGCGCGGCCGGAGTCCAGATCGACGAAAGTGGCGGCAACCTTGCCCCAGTCGCGAAACTTGAGCGCACGCTTGCCCAGACGGCAGCCGGTGACGACGGCGACGGCGTCGGTGGCGCAGCGGTCGATTTCCACGAAGGTGATCAGCCGCTTGCGGTCTTTGCCGTAAGGGTCGGCGATGCCAAGCAGCTCCAGACCCCTCATCGCCAGGCGCACGCCCAGAACCTGGCCCGCACACAGATGTCCGTGGGCCACCTCCGCATCGCGCAGCAGCTCATCCAGGCTCTTCACAACATCAGCTCCACTACTGCTCATCCGAATCGTTTTCCGGCGCTTCGTCGGCAAAGCGGCCGCTCACGTTCTCGGTGAACTTCTCGCCGGCTTTGGGCACGAACGTCACGCGGGCAGGCTGCCGCTGCCATCGCGGCGCCGGGCAATTGCTGTCGGGCGCATCGCCCATGCTGACGTTGCCCAGTTCCTTGCGGAATACCGGCTTCTTGGCGCCGATCTCCGCAACCACAGCCATTATCCGCTCGCCGCTGGATGAGACACCGCAGTAGGCCGCATAGTCGCGATACCAGCTTACCTCGGAATAGAACGGGTCGAAGTCAGGCAGCCGGAGCAGCGACAGCTTTCCCGAGGCGCGATCGACCAGCAGCCAGCCTCCCCGCTGCCAAAGCCATTTCGGGCTTCGACGCGCATCGTCGGGCAGGGTGTCATTGATACGGTAGGCGCGCCGGACCACAAACTGGCGATCGGTAACCTCGTGCGTGTCACCGGTGGTAAATTCCTTCAGCTTCGTGTCAACGTAGAGGGGGCGCACGGCGATGTCCACCGTCTGGTCTTCGGAAGGACCGAGGAAGAGCTTTACGGAGGTGGGCTTTCCCAGGGTTACGGTGTGAGGCTTTGATGCCGCCGCACCCGGCAGGGCAGCCAGCAGCACGATCATCAACAGGGGGGAGAAACGCATAACGATCCAACTGCTGAGGCTAATCCCGCGCGGCACGGGCTGCAACCGCCGGGTAGTGGTGCAGTTTGAAAACGGAAGCGCGCCTTTCGCGCGCCGGCGCGAATCGGCGCGCCCATATCCCTCGCGATGACAGGCAAACTGCGCCACTACCAACCGCCGCGCAACGGAATTTTTGATGCTGCGGTGTCTCCAGCTGACAACTGCCATACAATGAGTCTGCGTCCAAGTAGCTGATGATGCCCCTCACCTGCAGCTTCATAGTGCCGGCATACAACGAGAGCGAGCGGCTGGCCGTGTCGCTGCCGAAAATCCTCGATTACGTTCGCCAGCAGAACCTGAACGGCGAAATCATTGTAGTGAACGACGGCTCGCGCGACGATACCGCCGAGGTAGTGCGCCGTTTCGCCGCGCTCCACCCGGACGTCCGGCTGCTGGAGAATCCCGGCAATCGTGGCAAGGGATACAGCGTGCGCAACGGGATGCTGCATGCGCATGGGGAGCTGATGCTGTTCACCGATGCCGACCTGTCGTCGCCCATCCAGGAAGCGGGAAAGCTCTTCGCGGCGCTGGAAAATGGCGCCGACGTGGCCATCGGTTCGCGCTGGCTGCGGGCCGAATTGCAGACCGAGCGGCAGCCGTGGTACCGGCAGCTTTACGGGCGCCTGTTCAACCTGGCCCTGCAAATCGTGCTGGGATTGAAATATCGGGACACGCAATGTGGCTTCAAGGCATTTACCCGCAGCGCAGCGCAGACCATCTTCAGCCGGCAGCGCATCGAACGTTGGGGTTTCGATCCCGAGCTGCTGTTCCTCGCCAACAAGTTCCGGCTCCGTACCGCCGAGGTTGCGGTTGAATGGGCGCACGACCATCGTTCCAAGATCAGTCCTCTGCGGGATGGCCTGAAGATGGGCATCGAGATGTTTGCCGTACGCTGGAACGATCTGAACGGGCGTTACAGGTCTCCTTCC
>Ga0335081_10002151_pt1 | contig 30895 bp, 29 predicted proteins | sample Lox_Sample_35_FD_206713 | JGI IMG/M metagenome (GOLD analysis project Ga0335081, IMG submission 206713) | Soil microbial communities from Loxahatchee National Wildlife Refuge, Florida, United States - Lox_Sample_3.5 | ecosystem: Environmental > Terrestrial > Soil > Wetlands | place: USA...
ACACGACACCGGTTGGAGCACGCCAGTTCTATGTATGATTTCGACATCGTTGGCCTTCCGGAAATGATGTCGCTTCTGGACCATGCCGAACGCCTGGAAGAGGCGAAGCACGCTGTATTTCCGTGCGGCTCTTCCTATCAGCAGGCAGCATCGGCATAAGCGCGCGCCGGCCGCCCTCGCCTTTCAGGGCTCGCCTGTCAGGCCGCCTTTCAGGGAATGATCGCGGCCGCACCGTCAACCGCATCGCTCTTCACCGCGGCCAGCGCTTCGTTCGCTTCGTCCAAAGGAAACGCAGTCACTTTGGGCCGCAGGCTGATCTCTCCGGCAATGCGCAAAAAATCGCGCGCATCCGAGCGGGTCATGTTGGTCACGCTGCGGAGCTGCCGCTCTCCCCACAGCAGCCGGTCGTAATCAAATTCGGGAATTCGATCGAGATGAATCGCATTGATCGCGACCACGCCTCCTTTGCGCAGGCTCGCCAGCGCGGCAATCACGACCTCGCCGCTGGGGGCGAAGGTCACGGCGCGATCCAGTTCCACGGGCGGATGGTCGTGCTCGTTCCCGACCCACTCGGCGCCGAGCGCCTCAGCCAACTGGCGATGCGAGGCCCCGCGCGTGGAAACGTACACCTGGCATTTCCATGAGCGAAGCACGGCAATCGCAAGATGCGCGGAGGCGCCGAATCCGAAAAGGCCTACGCGCTCGCCGGGTTCAACTCCCGCCACGCGCAGGCTGCGAAAGCCGATAATGCCGGCGCACAGCAAAGGCGCGGCGTGCTGATTGTCCAATGACGCGGGTAGCGGAAACACGAAGTCGCGTCGCGCCGCCACGAAGCCGGCGTAGCCCCCATTGACCGTGTAGCCGGTGAAAACCGGCGCATCACAAAGATTTTCAAAGCCATGACGGCAATACCAGCACGTCCCATCAACTCCGCCAATCCACGAAACGCCCGCGCGCGTTCCATTCGGCAGTTGTGCTGTGCCACCCTCGATGATTTCGCCGACAATCTGATGGCCGGGAATGATCTCGCCGCAACGCTGCGGAAGTTCGCCTTCAACAATGTGCAGATCGGTGCGGCACACGCCACATGCCAGCACCCGCAGCAAAACCTGTCCCGGCTTGGCCTGCGGCTTCGCCACTTCTTCAATGCGAAGCGGGCGCTGTGCAATCGCCCGCGGCGATTTGAGGACGGCGGCTTTCATGACCCTACACAATATTCTAGAGGGGAACCAGAGACCTGGGATACGCAAACCGGCGAGTGAAGCGCACAGAAAGCTACGGCAGCGGGAGAGCGCTGGTTTTGCGAGTCAGTGGAGAGCGGTCTGTGTCTGCACCCGGCTACGGTTCAACCAGGCGGCCGCGGCGCATCGTGTTGAAATCGTATTCGTAAGTGGCGCCGCAGATCAGGCACACCTGATAGTCCTGACCATGGCGGCCAGTGTGAGGCCAGGAGAAATTATGGCGGCAAAAACTCTGCATGAGCCGGTTCAACAATTGCGCCGTCAGGCCGGTCTTTGCCTTAGGGTCAGAGGACGCCGAGTGCCACATACACGCTCCTTGCAGTCCGGGAGGACGAGTGGTGATTTGGCAGTGCGGCCTCAGGTTACCCCAAACTTCTCCGTTTTGCTTCGCACCCAGGGACATACCTGGCTCGCTGAAGGTCAGGCGTGGGTCTCATTACTGCACCGCTTACCGCAGTCCGCCTGCCCTGAATGCCTTGTCTATTGCGGCTTTTGGCCGACGCCACACTGTACTATTGCGCGTTTCAGGGACGTACCCCGAACGCATCCTTGCATGGCCAACTAAATGCGCGTGAACACACTCCTGGGTCAACGCGTTCGGCGTAATTCGCGATAACGTAGTCCCGATAGGAAACACGCCCATTCTGGGCCGGGCGGCCGAATTTTTCGCCGCAAGAAGGGCAACCCAATGAACAGTCCAGCAGTCCCCAGCTCCCTGCGCCGCAGCTCGCGGGTTCCGTTCACCCTGCCGATTTTGGTGACCAGCCTGGAGCCGAGCGTCCATTTCTCGGAAGTCTGCGAAACTCTTGTCGTTAACGCGCACGGTTGCGCTGTGCGCTCGCCCATGCGGCTCGAAGCCGGCGTCCCATTGCATTTTCACAGCAAGGACGGCCGCCAGACCACGGCCCACGTCGTGGACTGCCAGCCCCTGGAGGCGAATCGCAAGAGCTGGAGGGTCGGCGCCCGCCTCGATCAACCGGAAAACTTTTGGGACCTGAAACCTTGCCCGCAGGATTGGACCAGTTCGCCCTACTCATCGCAGGGCGGCAATGGCAAAGCGCATTTCGTGCACGATCACTCTGAGTCCCCGCTCACCGTCGTTCCAAGCCGCAACTCCGATCAACTCTCGGACGATCGGGTCCGGACTCTGATCGCGGAAATCGTCCATCCTCTTCACGTCGAGGTCATGGAGCTTCGGGAGAGGCTGGCGCGTCCGGAGGGGAAGCGCAGCAGCTTTGAGGTTTCTCTCGGCCAGATCCCCCCCGAGCTCGAAGAGCAATTGTGGCTTCGCCTGCGCGAAAATCTTGGCGCGCAGGCCATGCAGCTGGCCAATGAACAGTCGGAAAGAGTATTGGTAAGCACCAGGCTCGAGATTGAGCGCCGGGTTACGGAAGCGACCGCGGAATTTCTGCAAGCGGTGAAGCAGGAGCTCACGCTGGTCGAAGAGCGCGGCCGCCGTTTGTCAGACGAGATTGATGACGGCGTTCGGCAGCAGCTTCGCGCTGGGCTCGAACAGTTTCAGCAGCATTCTTTTCAAGCCGGAGCGCATCTGGAGAGAAAAAGCGAAGAGTTCCTGCGCTCTCTGCAGCAGCGCTTGACCGAGGAGCATGAAGCCCGCCTGCAGGAAGTGCAGCAGGTGCACTCCGCGGTCGCGGCCGAGTCGGCGCGCCAGCAAGCCCTGGTGGCCGATCTCGGAAGCCGCGTCGGCAAATTGGACGACTCCACCCGGCGCATGGAAGCCGACTTTGACTCACGGCTGACCAGAATTTCGACCGATGTCTTGTCCGCCACGCGCGGCCAGCTCGAAAAAACCGCCGACGCGATCCTGGAAGAGCTGGTGACCCGCAACTCGCAGGAGCTTGCCGCCCAGCTTGACGCCGCGTGTGAGCGTTTGAAGATACTGCAAAAAGGAATTGAAGTCTCGGTCTCGGAGCTGCTGCGCGCGCAGGCAACGGAAACGCTGCAGTCCTTTGCGCAGACTGCGGAACAAACCGCCGCAGACGCGGTCGGCAAGTGGCGGCTTTCGCTGGCACGCGATCTCAGCGCCGTGGCGCGCACGCTTGGCGACCAGGTCCGCCTGGAGATTGTTTCCGGCACCAGCACACGTTGACAGCCCGAGCTGCCCGGCCGGATGGCCCTCCCCCAGAGCGATTCCAGCGGCGCCCAGTCAATTGCGGGTTCGTGAAGCGGCTACTTTCCGCAGCACATAGCGGAATCGCCAGCAAATCCTTCGCCATCTGAATCTCATCTAAGAAGGGTGAGATTTCGGATCGCCGTCTTCGTCGCCGCATTTCAGTCGGTCATGCTTTTGGGGCACTGGTTCCTGTATAAGACCTGGGAGTCTTTCTGGCCCGCCTTCGACCCGCCGGGCATTTCGGCTCTGCAGATCGTGCTGGCTCTTCTTTCCGTCAGCTTCGTGGTCGCGTCCATGCTTGCCTGGCGCTATGCCAATCTTGCGATCCGGGTTTTCTATACGCTCGCCGCGGTCTGGCTCGGTTTCTTCAGTTTCTGTTTTTTCGCGGCGTGCGCATGCTGGATCGTTTATGACGCCGCCAGGATCGCCGGCCTGCATCCCGACCCGCAAATCTTTGCCATCGTCTTTTTCGGTGGCGCAGTGCTGCTGAGCCTCTACGGCCTGATCAATGCTGCCTGGACTCGCGTCACGCGCGTAACCGTCCGACTGCCGAACCTTCCTGATTCCTGGCGCGGGCGGGTCGCGGCGCTGGTCAGCGACACGCATCTCGGCCATGTGCATGGCTACCGGTTCATCCAGCGCATCGTCGCCCTTCTCAACCGGCTGCAGCCCGATATCGTCTTCATCCCCGGCGACGTGTACGACGGAACTGCCGCAAACCTGGAACACCTCGCTCGGCCGCTCTCGCAGATATCGGCCCCGCTAGGCGCCTATTTTGTCACCGGAAATCATGAAGAATTTACCGGACACGACAAGTACCTCCATGCCATCGAGCAATCCGGCGTTCGTGTGCTCAACAACGAACAAATCATCGTGGATGGTCTGCAGCTGGTGGGCGTGCATGATTCTGTGAATCCGGTCCATCTGCGCGGAATTTTGCGGCAGGCGAACCTTGATCGTGAAACGCCAAGCGTCCTGCTCACGCACGCGCCGCACGCGCTCGGGATCGCCGAGCAGGAAGGCATCTCGTTGCAGCTTTCCGGACACACGCATGGCGGCCAGTTCGTTCCCTTTACCTGGCTCACTGCCCGCATTTACGGCAAGTTTATCTATGGCTTGCAGCGAATGGGCAAGATGTTGGTTTATACATCGTACGGCGCCGGCACGTGGGGTCCTCCGATGCGAGTCGGGACCAAACCTGAAGTTGTGTTAATTCAATTTCAGGCGGCCTAAGCCAGGGCTTTGCTTGGGAGCCGGGGAGTCCCTGAACTAAGTGCAAACCTTTTCACTACCCGTCGCTTCTTACAAGCTGGCCTCGCCGGCAAAGCGGTAAAACTGTCGCTAATCAAACCGTCGTAATGCCCTTCCGAATCAAACTTTCGGCTATCTCATCGTATGATGGCCGTACGACCGGGTTCACGAGCACGAGATTGCGCGCCGCCAATCTCAATGGATTTGACCAGTCGCACGAATGAATTCTCAGAGTAACGCCGCGCCCCAGCTCAAAGTGCTGTGGCAGCCGGAACCGGCCTATCGCATCTTCTTCCGCAACCTGGCGGATGTGTTGCTGCGCGGCTACGAACCGCCGCCGTCTATCACTTCGCGGCCCGGCCCCTTCTGGAGAGACGTTTTCGTGTACTCCGGTGTGGCCTGGTGGGCGATGCTCGAATCCCTGCTCTGGCACGTTGTGTTGGTCGCAGCAATCTGGGATGTTTCACTGCTTCAGCTCCGGACCCCGCAATTCGAGGCGCAGCGCGGATTTCGCCGCGAACGCCTCACCTACTACGCGCCGCCGAAGTTTCCCGCCGCCCTGGGACGCCAGGGACAGATTCCTCCGCCGCCGCCCAAAATCGCCTCGGCCATGCAATCCCCGCTGCGCGTCGCAAAAGAAAGCGCAGCTGCCGGCTCACCGAAACCGCCTGATCTGAAGCTCGGCCACGCAGCCTTGCCGAAAATGGCCGGCGCCAAACCCGTGTTACCCGCCGTGCCTTTTGCCGCGACTTCCATGCGGCCACGCCTCGTGCTTCCCGCGGATGCGCTTGCAGCCATCGCACCGCCGCCCAGCGTAGCTTCCATCACAGGCCGACAGCATCAGTCACTCAGCATGACGGTTGTCGCCCCTCCGCCCGGGTTGGGCGGCACGCTTAGCGCCCGCCACTCGACCGGCGGCGGATCGAGCGCGACCTCGCCCAATGTCACCGTGGTTGCTCCTGCGCCTTCAGTAAACGTCCTGGGACGCAAAATCGCCGGTCTGGGCGGCAGCTCGCAGGTTGTGGCTCCGGCGCCGCGGTTGCCCGGTCGCGCGCAATCTGCGACTTCTGGCGGATTGACTGCCGCGATGATCGGCTCTGCGGGTTCCTCAGTGGTCCCCCCGCCCCCATCGCTCAGCCAGCGCGGATCGCTGCATGGCGAGGAAGCCGGAGTTTTGCCCGGCACGAAAATGAGCGTCGTGCCCCCGCCTCCGCTTATAGCCGGCACGCAAAGTGGCGTGGCGAATGGCCGTGGGAGTTTGATCGGCGGGGGCGGCGCCATGCAGGTTGTTCAGCCTGCGCCTTCGCTCGCCGGCATCGGCGGCTCGGCGAACCGTCCAGGCGCTGGCGGCCTCACGACCGCAGGTTTACGCGTGGTCGCACCGGCGCCTTCGGCAGGAAATCTCGGCGGGTCGATTTCCGGCAGACGCAGCAATCTGCTGGCCGGCAACGGCGCGCCGGTCGTGCCACCTTCGCCTTCGATTGAGCGGGCTTCTCTGGGCGATGGCGCGGGCAACGCATTTTATGGCGCCGGCGGACGCGCAGTTGCGCCTGCTCCATCGGCTCGGGAACTCGGCGGCTCCGGTGGCTCGATGTACTCGTTAGGGGGCGGTGGCGCGCAGGTCGTGGGTCCGCCGCCTTCGGTTGAGCAGGCAGCGCTGGGCGCAGGCGGCCGCGGAAGTTCACTGAGCGGCGCCGGGCCTGGAAGCGGCGGCGCAGTTGTCGCTCCGAATACGGCTGGCGCGAACGGCGGAGGTGGTTCCGGCGGCTCGGGTCCCTCCGCGGCTCTTGCTGAGACCGAATCTTCCCGTCCGCCCACCCCGCCCGATTTAAGCCCCGGCCCGCAGACGGTTCCCGTTCGCCTGGTTGCGCTTGCGCTCTCTTTGCCCTCGAGCTCTTTCTTTTCGAACTATGAGGTCTTTATTGCCGAGCGGCAGCTGGCGCGAAATCAGTTTGAACTGATCAAGCTGGTTTACGTCTCCCTGCCCTATCAGCGGCGGCTTTCCGACTACCCTCTCAGCGACGCAAGGGTCTATCGCCTGCGAGTTACCCGAGATCCCAGTTGCGACGAAAGCCTGCTGCAGATGAGTTGGACCGAGACCGGCGCGCCTTCGTCTGATCCCCGGCTTTCTTCCGATCACGGCATCTCTGCCGACCCGCCCGATCCTGACCGCAGCAACAAACTGCCCTGCTATCGCACCACGGCCGATGATTATCGCCAGGCCGTTTCCAGGGGCCACTAAGCCTCGGTATTCACAGTCCCGTAACAAGCCTGTGATAAGTTTGCGAAGGTAAGGCTTGCGCCGGAAATCCGCGGTGCACGCGGAAACATGCTCAGCTTCAGATTCCCCGCTCCGCTCGAAATGACACTCGTTTCTCGTCAGTGACTATGTTGCCGAAGCTTCCACAAACAATTTGCTCGCAGCGTTTGTTTTTCTGGCTGATAGTTGCGAGCGTAATTTGTGCCGGCCCGCTGCACGCCCAGAACACCGCGCCCATCACGGTTTGTCCACGTCCAGGCCCCGGTTCGATCATCGCGGAACCCCATGACCTGCGCAGCCAGAACGGCGAGCTCAAGGTGCAGCTCACATTTCGGCGCAGCGCTGACGCCAACGGCTCCGCCCGGTTCTGCTATCTCGATCAGCACGGTCACGAGTCCCCTAATCTTCGCGTCCATCCTGGCGATCTGTTGATCATCACCTTGAAGAACGAAGCGCCATCCAGTCCAGGCAGTGAAATGGCGCCCATGTCGCACCTCGCCGGCACGCCCGATGCTCATACTCCCGACGATCATACTCCCGACGATCATTGCGCCGGCCTCGCCATGACGGCGACCTCAACCAATCTGCACTTTCACGGGCTGATGATTCCTCCTTCCTGCCATGAGGATGACGTCATCCGCACCGTCATCGAACCCGGCGCCGCGCCCTTTGAGTACCGGGTTCGCATTCCGCGGGACCAACCGCCGGGCCTGTACTGGTACCACCCGCACATTCACGGATTCAGCAAAAATCAGGTTTTGGGCGGCGCTTCTGGCGCGCTGATCGTCGAAGGCATGGAAAACGTAAATCAGGCCGTTGCCGGCGCGCACGAACGTGTGCTGGTGATTCGCGACCAGGACCTCGTGAATCCCAACGCTGCGCCGCCTCCCTCCGCATCGGGAAAACCCGCGGTTGTGATTCGCGATCGCGAGGGCGACCCCATTAACACCGGCGACGGCACCGGCAAACCGGCGAAAGACCTTTCGCTGAATTTTGTTACTGTGCCGTTTCCGAATTATCCACCTGCTGTGATCGAGATGAAGCCCACCGAGCAACAGCTCTGGCGCGTTCTGAACGCCTCCGCCATCACTTACCTCAACCTGCAGGTTCTGGTGGATGGCGTGCCGCAGATTCTGGGGGTGGTCGGCGTGGATGGCGTGCCGCTCAACCAGAAAGGCGGCGCCCACAGCCGCATCCTGTGGGAAGATCACCTGGGCATGGCGCCCGGCGGCAGAATGGAGTTTTTGTTCAAGGCGCCGCCCGAGGGTATGCAGGCAACTCTGGTCACGCGCAGCGTTAACACCGGTCCCGGCGGTGAAAACGATCCCACTCGTCCGCTGGCGACCGTCATCGTCAAGGCCACTGCGCCTGAACCTCGTTCCGCGCTTTCCGCTTTACCTTTGCCCGCTCCGCCTTCGTCCTTGCCCTGGCTCGGTGATGTTGCTCCCGCGCGCACGCGCAAACTGTATTTTTCTGAAACACTCCAGGACCCCAACGATCCCAACAGCCCCACCACGTTCTACCTGACCGCAGAAGGCCAAACCCCAAAGCCATTCGACCCCAACTCGCGCACCCCCAACATTGTCGTGCACCAGGGCGATGTGGAGGACTGGATCATCGAAAACCGTTCCCAGGAGTTGCACGATTTTCACATTCACCAGGTGCACTACCTGATGCTGGAGTGGAACGGCATGCAGGTGAATGAGCCATTCCTTCGCGACACCGTCAACGTTCCTTTCTGGGATGGCAAAAGTCCGATCTATCCCAGCGTCAAGCTGCGGGTTGATTTCCGCGATCCCGATATCGTCGGCATTTTTCCCTATCACTGCCATCTTCTTGAGCATGAAGATGGCGGCATGATGGGTCTGGTCGAGGTCAAACCCCGCGAGTCGTCTTCTTCGGTCGCTCACAACCAATCCCAATAGCAACGCCGCCAGATGTGGAAAACTTTTCTTTTTCCACATCAACCAGCGCCGCATGAGGCGCATCGTTCGGCCCTTTCTTTCACTTCCTGGTTCGAGAAACGAAAAATGCGTCAAGCTTTCACAATACTTTCATCCCGCGTTAACAATGGCCTGCCTATAATCCGCGGCAAGCGGACATCTCCATCTGTGGCTCCCAACGCGGGTTTCCCATTATGACGGGAAGCTCTCTCAAAAAGCCCCAGGTGTCGATCCGAAGGAGAAAAGAATGTCTATCAGGCATCTGCTTTCGCAGTCCTTGCATTGTCTCCGTGTCACCGTAGCCTCGCTTGCCATTCTGAATCTGGTCGTGGCGGGGCCGTTGGCTGACTCGGCGAGCGCTCGGGAGACGCGCGATCATCGCACCCGTACTCCGATCAAGCATGTAATTATCATCATCGGAGAAAATCGCAGCTTCGACCATGTGTATGCGACCTACCAGTCCCCTTCTGGCGATAAAGTCTTCAACCTGCTCTCCGAGCACATCATCAATGCCGACGGAACTCCGGGTCCGCGCTACGCTTCAGTCACAGCGCGCTCGCCGATTGACTCCCCACCCGATCCGTTCCTTCTGAGTCCGCCCTTCAAGTCCAGATATCCGGTGCTTCCCGCGCCCTTGACCGACGGCGCGCCCACCAACCCGTACGTTCCCACCGCAGCGGAAGCCACACTCGTCGAAAGTGGATTGCTGCCGCAGGACGAGGTTCTGCTCACTACCGGCGCAACCGGGCTTCCCTCTGCCGTTCCGGACACGCGCATCAACAACGTCTCGAACCTGCCTCCAGGACCGTTCCAGTTGACCGGCTCCACTTTGCCTTACGATAGCTATTCCGCCAGCCCCGTACATCGCTTCTATCAGATGTGGCAGCAGATGGATTGCGACGCCTCCAATGCAACCCGCAGTAATCCCAGCGGCTGCAAGGCCGATCTGTTCCCCTGGGTTGAAGTCACCGTCGGCGCCGGGACCAACGGCAAGCCGCAGGCCGCCAACTTCAGCACAGACTATTCGGCCGGGGCCACCACCACGGGTGAAGGCTCGACCGCCATGGGCTTTTACAACGTGCAGCAGGGCGACGCGCCCTACATGAAGGAACTGGCAGACAAGTACACGCTGGATGACAATTTCCACCAGTCCATCATGGGCGGAACGGGAGCGAATCACATTTTTCTGGGAACTGGCGATGCGATCTGGTACAGCGACGGCAACGGGAATGCCCTGACGCCGCCGCATAATCAGATGGTGGGCGGTGGCGTTGTGGATGAAATCGAAGATCCGAGTCCCGCCGCCGATACCAACAACTGGTACACAGAAGACGGTTACGGCAGCGGCGGTTACGGCTCGGGCACGGCCTCGGGCGGCGGCTCCTATAGCAACTGCTCCGATCCCACTCAGCCGGGCGTGGCGGCCGTGCTGAACTATCTCGCTTCCCTGCCCACTCCGATCAATCCGCGCTGCCAGCCGGGACACTACTACCTGTTGAACAACTACAACCCCGGCTTTTACGGCGACGGCACTGTGGCCGATCCCAATGACCTCAACTATTCGCCGTTCACCATTCCACCGTCTTCGGTGCGCACCATCGGAGATGAACTCCTCGATCACCACATTTCCTGGAAGTATTACGGCGACCAGTGGAACCAGTATTTGACCGACAAATATCAGGACAACTATGGCGACTTCGGCGCCAACAGCGACGAATATTGCAACATCTGCAACCCGTTCCAATACGCAACGTCAATCATGGCCGATGACGCGGTCCGCACGGCCCACCTGCAGGACACGGTGAACCTCTACAGCGACATTGCTAATGGAACTCTGCCTGCGGTTTCCTTCGTCAAGCCGAGCGGCTTTGTGGATGGCCACCCGGCCTCCTCCAAGCTGAGTCTGTTCGAAGCATTCACCAAGAAAATCATTGATCAGGTCCGGGCGAATCGCCAGTTGTGGGCGGAAACCGCGATCTTCATCACCTTCGACGAAGGCGGCGGGTATTACGACTCAGGCTATGTGCAACCGCTGGACTTCTTCGGCGATGGCACGCGGATGCCCTTGCTGGTAGTCTCGCCTTACACTCGGGGAGGCCACATCTCCCACAGCTACGGCGATCACGTTTCCCTGCTGAAGTTCATCGAAGCGAACTGGGATCTGCCGCCCATCACCAGCCGGAGCCGGGACAACTTCCCGAACCCGGTCACCACTCGTGAGAATCCCTACGCACCGCTGAACACGCCGGCGCTGAGTGACCTGATGGATATGTTTGACTTCCATCACCACCGGCGCTAACTGAACCGGCGGCCTTGCCGCTGATCAGCACAGAAAGGAAATGGCTTGCTGGAATCCTCCCAGCAAGCCATTTCTATTCACGTCGAAGTGTGTGAGCGGGTGACTCGTGCGGCCGCGGGCCCCTGGTGTGGGCGCGGCTCGCCCACGCAAGTCCGCTTCTAAACTGAACCCAGCCTCACGCGTTCGCCTGCTTCTCGGCCAAATCGCCGATGATGGGTAGTTTCCACATCTGCCCCTGGTTGGCCTTGATCAGGAGAATGATCCACAAAATGAACGCCCCCAGCCAGACCAGCAGATGCACCGGTAACATGATGAAGATCAGCCCGGGAATTACATCCAGGATCATGAAGCCGATCCAGATGATCATCATCGCCACGAAGAAGAAAATGTTTTGGAAGGCGTGAAATCGCACGAAACGGCTCCGGTTATACGGCGCCATTACCAGAAAGATGATTGCCGGAATAATGGTTATGTAGGCCAGCATACCGGCTACGTTGTCGGTCAGTCCTGAACCGCCAGCGCCTGCCGCCGGCGCTGCCTTGCTGGCGCACGCCGGGCACAGGGTGCTGCCCTCAGGAACCTGCGTCCCACATCCGCTGCAAAAAGCCATGGCTTCCTCCCATTCACAGCGGGACGAATACACACCACTACCCGCCCCAATTCAATGCCGCCGCAAGGTATCAGAATCTTCGGTTCAAAGCAAACGGAATATCTGCCAGTCGAATGAGCGGCTGATCTGAAATTCTGTTGTCGGGACATTTCCGGTAGTGGTGCAGTTTGAAAACTGCACCACTACCACATTTCCCGCTCCGTTGACGGGAGCCAGTCCGGGGAGTAACGTATGGCCGCTTCGGGGGCCGCGGCCGAAAGTTCACCTTACCAGGAAACCACCAAAATGTTTTGCCCTCAGTGTGGCAACGCTCTTCCCGATGACGCAGTCGCCTGTCCGGTCTGCGGGCGAAAACTCGCAGCCAGCGCCGCGCCAACAATCCCCGCAGACATCGGTGGCACGCCGCAAACCAGCGGCAAGGCCGTCGCCAGCCTGATCCTTGGTATTTTCTCTTTCACTCTGTTCGCGGCCATCCCGGCGATCGTCCTCGGCCACGTTGCGCTTTCTCAGATCAAAAAGAGCGCCGGTGGGCTGCAGGGAAAGGGGGTGGCCATCGCGGGACTCGTCCTCGGCTATCTCGGCGTTCTGATACTTCCCTTGGTCCTGATTCTCGCGGCCATCGCCATTCCAAACCTTTTGCGCGCGCGAATTGTCGCCAACGAGGCGTCTGCCATTAGTGAAATCCACCATTTGAACGTCGCCGAAATCAGCTACGCTTCGTCGCACGATGGTTTTACTTGTTCTCTTTCCGATCTTTCCGCCGCCGGATTGATCAGCCCCCGGCTCGCCCGCGGCCAGGAGAATGGATACATTTTCATGCTGCAGGAGTGCGCCGCCCAATCTCCTGGCGGGCCGAACACCCAATATCAGGTTGTGGCCTTCCCTTTGCACCGGAACCAGACTGGTATGCGCACCTTCTGCTCCGACCAGTCGGCCAACGTGAAAGCTGACACCACAGATGATCCGCTAGCTTGTCTCGAAAACGGCTCACCCTTGTAATGGCCCTCACACTCGGATGTCTTCACGCACTCCTCAAGCCCGTGCCTGTCATCCTGAGTGATGCAATCACTTTGCGCAGCGAAGTGACTGCGCAGTCGTAGGATCACTGTCTGCCGTTCACGACCCAAACCTCGCGAGGCATTCTTGCGATGCTCGGGGCAATGCGGGGCAAAATTTCCGGCGCAACCATAGCCCATCCGCCGCGCAGGGATCTCTATTGCCGTTCGCTCAGGCGAACAGCAACTGTGCTCAGGATGACAGGCGGCCTTACTTTGGCATGGGAGCCTTCGCCCTGAACGTTCGTTTTACGGTGTCCCCCGTGCAGCTCAAGCCGCAATTTGTGTTCGCTTCCGCCGCCGCCTAGAATCATGTTTTCATGGCCGCAAGTGACACTGCGACTTCGCCGGTCGGATCGGCCTCGTCTGCCTGGCGCATCGCTCGTATATTTCTCGTCCTGTTACTGCTGGCCATTTTGCTCCTCGCCGCGTGGTGTTATCTGCTGGCCCGCCGCGCCCTGCCGCAACTTGATCGCTCCATTCATCTCGCCGGCCTTCGCGTCCGTGTCACCGTAAGTCGGGACGGCCATGGCGTTCCCACCATCGAAGCCTCGAACTTCGACGACCTTTTCTTCGCGCAGGGTTATGTCACCGCGCAGGACCGGCTCTTCCAGATGGATGGCATGCGGCGCTACGCGGCGGGAGATCTGGCCGAGATCATCGGCGAAGATCAACTCGAGCACGACCGGCAGCAGCGCATCCTGGGCATGCGGCTTTCCGCGCGCAAAATGCTCGATGCCGCTTCGCCGGATGACCGCGCCCACTTTCAGTCCTACGCCCGCGGCGTAAACGCTTACATCGGAACCCATCGCGACCGGCTTCCGGTTGAGTTTCGCATTCTGCGCTATGTCCCGCGATCCTGGAGCGAAGAAGATTCCACGCTCATCGCTGCACAAATGATCGAGAACCTCACCTTCAGCCCGCGTCACGCGCTCACGCGGGAGAAAATTCTGGCGAAACTCGGCCCCGATCTGACCGCCGATTTATATGTGAATTCGTCGTGGCACGATCGCCCTCCCACCGCCAGGTCACACCGCCTCGATCAGCAAAATGACGGCGATGCCAACGACGACGATGACGATGAGGACAACGCCGTCGGCAACGACAATTCCGTAACTCGGAATCAGCCCTCGCTTCCAGATTTTCTGTTTTCTCAGCTTCCCCAATCCGAAGATTCGCCATTCGTCGTGGGTTCCAACAACTGGGTGGTTTCGGGCGCGCACACCGTCTCGGGCAAGCCGCTGCTTTCGAATGACATGCACCTGGGCCATCAAATGCCGAATCTGTGGTTCGAGGCCCATTTGCGCTGCGGCGAGTTTGACGTTGCCGGTGTCACGTTGCCCGGCTTTCCCTATGTGATTGTCGGCCACAATCGCCGCATCGCCTGGGGATTCACCAACATCGGCCCCACCATAGAAGATGCTTACGTCGAAACCTTCAACTCTGCCGATCAATATTTAACGCCCGCGGGCTGGAAGCCGGCCGAGCATCGCCGCGAAACCATTCACGTCAAGGGCAAACCAGACGTCATCGTGGATGTGGAACTCACCCGCCACGGCCCCATCGTCTCTGACCTGAGCAAAGGCGAGATTCGCAAGCTGGCTCTGCGTTGGACGTTATACGACGGCGTGCGCAATCCGTTCTTCGCGCTCGATTCGGCGCAGAACTGGCAGGATTTTCGCAGCGCGCTCTCCGCGCTCGACGCTCCCGCGCAGAACGTGGTCTTTGCCGATGTGGACGGCAACATCGGCTACCAGGCCACCGGCAAAATTCCCATCCGCGCTTCAGGCGATGGCAGCCTTCCGGAAAGCGGCAGCGACGATGCCCACGAGTGGACCAGCTACATTCCATTCGACAAGCTGCCCAGCGTGCTCAATCCGACTTCCGGCATCATCGGGACCGCCAACAGCCGCATCACGCCCGATGACTATCCATACTCCATCAGCACGGAATGGGAAGCCCCGTGGCGCTCCGAGCGCATCTATCGCGTGTTGGAATCGGGCAAGAAGTTTTCCCCGGCCGATATGCTCGAGCTGCAGACGGACATCTATTCCGAAGCCGACCGCTATTTCGCCGAGCACTTTGTCTATGCCGTGGACCACGCCAGGAACCCATCGCCGCGCGCCAAACAGGCCGCCGAAATCCTGCGCGGATGGGACGGCCGCATGACCGCCGATTCCGCCGCGCCCACCCTCGCCTCGCAGGCGCGCGTGGAGCTGATCCGGCTGTTGCTCGAACCGAAGCTCGGCCCGGCTCCGTCGTCAAACACTTCTAACGGCGATAGCTCGCTCAACTGGAAGAGTTACCACTGGGGCATGCAGTCGGTGTGGCTCGAGAATGTCGTGCTGAAGCAGCCCCAGCGATGGCTGCCCGAGGCCTTTCCCAATTACGATGAGCTGCTTGCCGCCGCAATCGAAGCCACGGTCCACGAAGCTCCCCAGGACCTGAATTCCTGGCGCTGGGGCGAATTCAATGCCGTGGAAATCGAGCATCCCATCTTCGGCCACATTCCCCTGCTCAAGCGATGGGCCGGTCCCGGCGTGCAGCCGCAGTCGGGCAGTCCATTCAGCGTGAAGGCCGTCGCAACTCATCACGGTCCCTCCGAACGCATGACCGTGGACCTGGCGAATCTCGATCAATCCACGCTGAATCTCGTGACCGGCGAAGCTGGCAATGTCCTCAGCCCCTACTACATGGACGAGTGGAAGGCCTGGTATGACGGATTCACCTTCGCGCTGCCGTTTTCTCCCGCCGCCGTCCAGAACGCGCAGACGCACCAGTTGGCATTGGAGCCGCAATAGATTCGCGAGCTCGCGCCTGAAAGTGAAGCTTTGAAAGTGAAAGCTGCTACGGGGGGCCGTCAGCCTGCTTTACGTCAATTGCCTGCCCCACAATGTCCGGCGAGGTCTCGCCGGCTGGAAAGGCTTCCAGCTTGTCGTCCAGCGTGTTGTAAATGTAGAGCAGGCCGCCCTGGCACACATAGACCATCACGCGGTTCGAAATCGGCTGGATTCCAGTTACGTCGCCGTTGCGCGGCGGGTTCACCACCTGCGAATTGGTCGTGTTAACGATCGCGAGGCAGCCGCGCACCTCCGTCTGACTATTGATGTTCGTGCACGTGTGCGACCCGACAAAAAGCTGTGCGTTTTCGCCCATGGCCATGCGGTCGTGGTAGCCGTCAGGTATCACAGCCAAGCTCGTCACGCTCATCGCATTCGTATCTACTACGTCGAGCCGCCCGCAGGTCTGCGCCGCTGTGGTCACGCCCGAGCAGTCGGCGCTGGGCGGCGAACCGGCCACAAACAACGTAGTGTTCTGCAGAATTCCGTAAGTGGCCGCATCCACCGGAATAGTCGCCGTTGGAGCGGCGCCCCCGACCGGCAACACCGCAATGCTGGCCGTCGTCCCTCCGCATTCCGGGCCGCAGTTGAACACATAAACAACGGAATCATCCCCACTGAAAACTCCCCACACCGGATGATCAAAACAACACGCCGATGTCCGCGGATCGCTGGCTGTGCCGATGAGAATCGGCGCCACCCAGGTCACGGACTGCGAGTCGTCGCTGAACACCAGGAGATGATTGCCGTTGTGGCTGGTAATGACAAAGCGCGCGCCGACTATCGGAATGGTCGCCTGAATGGCGGCTGAGGACAGCGTGCTCAGGTTCAACGCCACCAGCGCGCCGGGAGCTTGTCCGTTGACCGTCGCACTGGGCACGGCCGCGTAGGCGGTCGAATTGCCCGTTCCCACCACCATGCTTTCCGTAGGCCCGGGAATTGTCACCGTCGAGGCGACTTTCTCAGTGGAATTATCTATGACCGCAATTTTGTTGTCGGCGGGGCTGAAGACCAGCGTGCTCGTATAGTTCGAGGCCTCCGCCATCAAGCCTGCGTCCGCGGTCTCGCCTCCCAGGTCAATCCACGACCCCGAAAGCACATCCTGCGTCGCGTCCACAATGTCCACGACCGGGTCAAGCGCAGCCCCAAAAGGGCGCACCGGGTCGGAAATAAGCGCCCGAAACGCCAGCCCGCTGGGCTTGGAACTGCTCGCGCTGGTCGAGGGGGTGCTGGCCGTAACTCCGCCGCAGGAAAGGAAAAAGAGATTCAGAGCAACGACAACAGCAAGCGCCGGTAAGACTTTTTTCAAACCTAAAAATAATCCGACGGTCATGAGGGGATAATGATTTGGATGCAAAAACAGCCGATTATAACAGACGAAAATTCACGGGTTCCGCACCCGGCACCATTCAATTTCCGCATGAAGAAGTTTCGTCTAACCGCTAAAAATTAAAGCGGTTGCGTGGATTTATGAGAAAAGTCAATCTGCCCCAAGTCCTTTGGTACAGCCGTAACTTGCGTCGCAACTGTCGCCGCGCCCATGCTAAAGCAGCCGTCGAATGCCACGGCGCTTCCTGTATCCTCAAGTCAATGCCTTCCGATCTGCTTGCCCGGCTGAACCAATCACCTGTCCTTTGCGACGGCGCCACCGGCACTCTCCTCTATTCGAAAGGCGTGTTCATCAACCGCTGCTATGACGAGTTGAATCTGTCACAGCCTGAGCTCATTCGCGGCTTGCATCACGAATATTTGCAGGCCGGCGCGGAAATCATTGAAACCAATACCTTCGGGGCAAATTCCTTCCGCTTGGACCGCCACGGCCTCGCCGATCGCGTCGCGGAAATCAATCACGCCGGCGCCCGCGTCGCCCGCGAGGCGGCCAAGAGCTTCGACGTCTGGGTCGCCGGTTCAGTCGGGCCGTTGGGCATTCGCATCGAGCCTCTGGGCAAGATTTCCTTTGAAGAAGCTCGTGCCGCCTTCCGTAACCAGGTCGCTGCCCTCGTGCAGGGCGGCGTTGATCTCATCATGCTCGAGACTTTCGGCTACATCGCCGAACTCCATCAGGCCCTGTTGGCCATCCGCGATGTGAACCCCAAGATTCCCATCGTGGCCCAGGTCACGATGGATGAAGACGGCAACTGCCTCGACGGTTCCACTCCCGAAACCTTCGCGCCTCGCCTGGAAGAGTGGGGCGCGGACGTCATCGGCTGCAACTGCAGCGTCGGCCCGGTCGCCATGATGGATGCGGTGGAGCGCCTGCGCGCGGCCACTTCTCTGCCGCTTGCCGCCCAGCCCAACGCCGGCATTCCACGCTCGGTCGAAGGCCGCAACATCTATCTCTGCTCGCCCGAATACATGGCGAGCTATGCCCGCAAGTTTGTCGCGGCTGGCGTGCGCCTGGTTGGCGGATGCTGCGGAACCACCCCCGACCACATTCGCTCCATGAAATCCGCGCTGCGCGTGACCGAAGCGCGGTCCAAAACCGATGTCGCGCGGGCCAAAGGCGCATCGGCCCCCGTCGCCGCTCCGGCGGTGCCCATCGAAAAGCGCTCCCGCCTCGGCGGCAGGATCGCCGCCGGCGAATTCGTGACCATGGTCGAAATCGTGCCGCCCAAAGGCACCGATATCCGCAAGGAACTCGAGGGCGCGCGCTTCCTCAAATCCGTCGGCGTGGATGGCATCAACATTCCCGATAGTCCGCGCGCCTCCGCCCGCATGAGCAATCAGGCGCTTTCGCTTCTGGTGCAGCAGCAGGTTGGCATTGAGGCCATCCTGCATTACACCTGCCGTGACCGCAACGTGCTTTGCATTCAATCAGACCTTCTGGGCGCCTCCGCGGTTGGCATTCACAACCTGATCTGCATCACCGGCGATCCGCCGAAGATGGGCAACTATCCGGACGCCACCGCGGTCTTCGATGTGGACGCGATCGGCCTGGTGAACATCGTGCACAACCTCAATCGCGGCCAGGACATCGGCGGGAACCCGATCGGCATAGGCACCGGCTTTGTCATCGGCGTGGGCGCGAACCCTGGCGTGCCCAATCTCGACGAAGAAATCCGCCGCTTCGAATACAAAGTGCAGGCCGGCGCCGAGTATGCCGTCACCCAGCCCGTTTTCGATCTGTCGCTGCTGGAAAATTTCCTGCGCCGCATCGAGCACTGCCGCATTCCGGTGATCGCCGGCATCTGGCCGCTGGTCAGTGTGCGCAACGCCGAATTCATGAAGAACGAACTGCGGGTTTCGGTCCCGGATTCAATTCTCGAGCGCATGGCCCGCGCAAAGTCGGCGGAAGCCGCGCGCGAAGAAGGAATCACGGTCGCCCGCGAGATGCTGATTGCCGTCCGCAGCCTGGTTCAAGGCGCGCAGATCAGCGCCCCGCAAGGGCGTTACGCCTCCGCCGTAGATGTGCTCGAGGCCCTGGGCACGAACCGGGTTTCCATCTAGCGGAGATTCACTTCTGGTTTGCTGGCGCATCACCGATCGCGCCAGAACTTCGATCGCGCCAGAATTTCCGAGTCGGCTCTGTCTCGATTTTCACCGCTCTCGTCCCCCAACTGGACTAAGATAATCAGCATAGGAGCTTAGCCTTTTGCCCAAATTTGAAGAGTGCCTGCAGCGCCTGGAGAAAATCGTCCAGGAACTGGAAAAAGGAGATGTGCCGCTCGAAACCTCTCTCACTCTGTTTGAAGAAGGGATGCAGCTTTCCGCCTCCTGCCGCAAGGAACTCGATGAGGCAGAAGGCAAAGTGGAAATTTTGCTGAAGCAGAACGGAAAGCTGCAACCGGAAGCCTTCGAACCCGCCCCCGGAAAGATTTCTACCAAAAAGTAAACTCCGCTACCCCAGACCTCACAACCTCCTCGGGCTGCGGACCACCAATCCTTGCTTGCTATACTCAACACCTCATGCCCGGGGAAACCATGCTCGCGGAAGTTCTGGAGCAGGGCCGCGTCCGAACAGATGCCGCCCTCGAGCGCCTGTTGCCGGCCGCCACGCAGCCCCCCGCGAGGATTCACCAGGCCATGCGGCACAGCATCTTCGCCGGAGGCAAGCGGCTGCGCCCCATCCTCTGCATCGAGGCCGGCCGCATGATTGCCGGTTCGGTTCCTGACGGCATTGAAGAACTCGGCGCGGCGCTTGAGATGCTGCACACTTATTCCCTCATTCATGACGATCTGCCCGCGCTCGACAATGACGATCTGCGCCGCGGCCGCCCCACCTGCCACAAGGCTTTCGGAGAGGCCATAGCGATCCTCGCCGGCGACGCTCTGCAAACCCAGGCCTACGAGGTCTTGTCGCGTTTAAGCTGTCCGGCGGAGGCCCGCGTCCGCATCATCGAGGAAATTGCGCGCGCCACCGGCACCGTGGACGGCATGATTGGTGGCCAGGTCGTGGACCTCGAAGCGGAGCACACCAAACCTGACCTCAAAATGCTGGAATACATCCACCGCTCGAAAACCGCGGCACTCATCACCGCCAGCGTTGTCAGCGGCGGGCTCTACGCGGGGGCGGGCGAATCAGCGCTCGAAAAACTGCGTTCCTTCGGCCAATCCGTAGGACTCGCTTTTCAAATCGTGGACGACGTGCTTGATGTGACCCAAAGCTCCGAGCAACTCGGCAAAACCGCCGGCAAAGATAAAGCCGCGGAGAAAGCTACCTATCCTGCGCTTTTCGGAGTGGAGGAATCGCTGAAGCGTGCCGATGCCCTGGCTGATTCCGCCATGGCGCAGATCGCGAGCTTTGGCGGGCGCTCCCATACTTTGCAATCCTTGGCGCGATACCTGATCGAGCGCAAGAAGTGAGCTTCCTCGTGTTACCTCTGCCATGCCCGCGAACGCATTTTCCCTGTGCGCGGCACAAACTGTGTGATAAAAATAATTACGGCGATGGAGTTCGCCATAACCGCCCGGTTCCTGCCGCATCTTGTTCCGGCTGATGACTCCTACCAAGCTCGAAGGAGAACTCCATCGTGAGTGGTTCACTGAAGAACTTCCTTGTCATTTCCATCGGCGCCATCCTGGGCGCAAATGGCCGCTGGATCAGTGGGCCTTGCCGCCCGCTGGCTGGGCCCGATCTTTCCCTATGGCACGCTGGTCATCAACATCGCCGGCAGCGTCATTGTCGGCTTCTTCGTCATCTGGACCAGCGAACGCGTGCTCATTAATCCGTATTGGCGTCTGCTCGTAGTGGTCGGTTTCTACGGGGCGTTTACCACTTTCTCCAGCTATGCCTTCGAAAGCATGGCCTACTTCGAGCAGGGCCAGTGGGGCCTGATGTTCACCAACATCCTGAGCAACAACCTGCTGTGCCTGGGGGCGGCGCTGGCTGGGATGGCGCTCGCCAGGGTGCTGTAAAATGCCAGTTGCCATGGCGGTACAAGTCACCATTTATCTGAGCGAGGCCGACCAGTGGCATCACAAGCCTCTGCACATGGAGATCCTCAACTACCTGCGCCGTGAAAATGTCTATGCCGCGAACAGCCTTCACGCCGTCGCCAGATTTCTCGGCCGCCACAAGGTCGAAACCGCGCACCTCGTGGATGTCGGCGGAAAACTGCCGGTCATCGTCATCTTCGTGGACATTGACGATCATGTGAACCGCGTCCTGCCCTTGTTGAAAGAGATGGCGGCCCACCGATTGATCGTGCGGGAAAATGTCGTGATTGAGCAAGGCAACCTCGACTGATGCCTGCTTCTCCACTCGATATTCTGGCCATCGCCGCGCACCGCGACGACGTTGAGCAAACCTGCGGCGGGACCCTGCTCAAAATGGCCGAGATGGGCCACCGCACCGCCATTCTCGATCTCACCCAGGGCGAAATGGGGACCCGCGGCACCGCCGAAGAGCGTGCCCGCGAAGCCGCTGAGGCCGCAAGAATTCTCCGCGTTTCCTGGCGCGAAGCGCTCGACATTCCCGACGGCCGCGTCGAAAACACCTGGGAGAACCGGCTGAAAGTCGCCCGCGTGCTGCGCGAGCAGCGACCGCGCGTGGTCATTCTTCCATATTGGCAGGGCCGGCATCCTGACCACTACACCGCCTCCACCCTCGGCTACGAAGCCTGCTTCTTGGCCGGGCTCGCCAAACTCGATGTTGACGCGGCGCCCAGCGCTCCCGAGCAAAAACCGCATCGTCCGTACAAAATCATCTACGCCACGCTCTATTACGACGTGCGGCCTACGTTTGTAGTGGACATCACCGCGCAGTTCGAGCAGCGCCTGGAATCTCTCCTGGCCTATAAATCTCAATTCGCCGATCAAGAGGCCGGCAAAGACATCTTTCCCGCCCAGGCGGAAATTCGCGTCCGCATCGAAGCCATGGCGCGTTACTACGGCATGCTGGCCGGCGTCACCTACGCCGAGCCGTTTCTGCAAAAAGAAATAGGACTAGTCGAAGACCTCACGCTGATTCCCGTGAAATCAATCTGAAAAAGGCTGCGCGCCGCATCACGAACCTATCGCGCGCTACTCAGGCTTTGTGCAGTAGAGGATTCACCACCATCACCGAACCGTAGGTTTGCCCGGCAGTTAAGCCTTCGGAGTAAAGTATGTCGGCACCCGCTTGTTCCGCCGCGTGCACGATGAGAGCATCCCAGTAGGAGATCTTGTACCGTAACTCGATATTCAGTGCCTGGATGACTGCCGAGGGAGTATTCAAGACGACCTCCCAAGTGCAGTAGTCCTCAATCAGAGGACGAATTTCCTCAGCAGGCAAAGGCTGAGCTGGCTTTCGCCGCAGATTGATGCAGAGCTCTTGCAGAACCTGCGTGCTCAACACTCCGTGTCCAGATTCCCAAAGCTGTTCGATAACAGCTTGGGCGCGCTGGTGTTTGAAGCCGGCGGAGCGGTCATGAGCGTAGAGCAGAATATTGGTGTCAACGAAATATTTCTCAGCCATTGATTAGCGCTCATGCAGCTCGTCGCGGCTTCCCGGCGGTGTCCAGCGTAAATCCATCCCCCGCCGCAGGCGCGCCAGCGCCCGCTTCCTTGCGCGATGATAGGCCTTGCGCTCGCGCACAATCTCTTCCAATCGCGCGCCCAACATCGCGCTGATAGAACTGCCTTGCTCAGCCGCAAGTATGCGCGCCTCACGAATCAGACCCCTGTCCAGTTTGAGTGTAATGTTCGCCTTCATGTTGCACGCACTCCTGTGCAGCACCATTATATGTGCTGTGGCAATTAAGGCAATATTACCGCATCAAGCTCGTCGCAATCCTGCAATACACCTCCACCGCCTCCTGCAACTGCTGCTTCGCCACGCATTCGCGCTCGGTATGCGCCACGTGGATCGAGCCCGGCCCAACCAGCAGCGGCTGTCCCCAGTTGCTGAGGGCAGGAATATCCGTCGTGAACGCCGCCACCATGGCCGGCATGCCTTCCAGCCGGCGCAAGCGAACGAAAGGAATCTCCAGCGTAAACTCAACTTCAGCCAGGTCCCGCACGCTTTCCACGATTCGCCGCCGCAGCTCCTCGCTCGGCCCGATCAGCCGGTAGAGCAGCTGGGCCCGGGCATGATCGGCAATCACATTCGGTGCTCGTCCGCCTTCAATGATTCCTATATTCAGCGTGCACGGCCCGACCTCCGGGTCTGCGGGCAGCGGCATTTCCCGCAATCGCCGCAGCGCTTCGACTAACTTGTCTATCGCCGATTCCCCCAGCTCGGGATACGCCGAGTGCGCCATGCGCCCCCGCGCCGTCACCTCTGCGCGCAACGCTCCCTTCGACGCGATCGCTATCCGGTTCTCCGTGGGCTCGCCATTCACCAGAAATCTGCATCCGGCCGCCTGCTGGTTCGCGACCTTTGCTCCCAGGCTGTCGCGCTCTTCACCCACCAGAAACAGCAAACCCGCATACACTCCGGCTGCGCGCAATTTCTCCGCCGCCGCAATCTGCGCCGCGATAATTCCTTTCGCGTCGCACGAACCGCGGCCATAAATGTGCGTCTCATCTTCCGACGAAGGGATGAACGGCGGCACGGTATCCATGTGCGTGGAAAAAACCACCTCCGGCCGCGGCCGCTCAGGACAGGTGGCAAACACGTTGGCGCGCTCGCCCTCGGCTTTCATCTTGATCACTTGATAGCCGAGCCGGCCAAGCTCGCGATATAGAAATTCGCCGACCGGCCCTTCATTGCCGGTAATGGATTCAATATCCACGAGCTGCCGCGTGAACGAGGCCACGTCCATGCGTGAGAGGATAACCTACGCACCGGAGACGGCGTTCCTGCAAAATTGTGTTTTGCCGCAACAGCTCTGCGGGCCCGAGCCATCGGGATCCAAGCTGTTATTCTTTCCGGCGATGACTCTGCCTTCCGCTTCCATCCGCTCGCTCACTCTCGAAGGTCCCGCCGGGCGGCTGGAAGCCCTGCTCAACGAGGGCACTGCGCAGGCCGGCCACGCCGCGCTCGTCTGTCATCCGCACCCGCTCTATGGCGGGACCCTCCACAACAAAGTCGTTTTTCACGCCATGAAAGCGCTGAACAGCTTTGGCTTTCCCGTGCTGCGTTTCAATTTTCGCGGCGCCGGGCTCAGCCAGGGCGAGCACGACCACGGCCGCGGTGAAGTGGACGATGTGCGCACCGCGCTCGACTGGCTTGACCGCGAATTTCACCTGCCGCTGATCTTCGCCGGATTTTCTTTTGGCGCCGTGGTCGGTCTCGCCGCCGCCTGCCCTGACGCGCGGGTCCAGGCGGCAATCGCGCTCGGCCTGCCCGCCGCCCCGATTGATGACCGTACTTACGATTTCGCATTTCTAAGTCAGTGTGCCAAGCCGAAGCTGTTTGTCAGCGGCGCTCGCGATCAATACGCGCCCGCGGCCAGGCTCAGTCACTTGGTCGAGACTTTTCCAGAACCCAGGAAGCTGGTATTGATCGAAGGCGCCGATCACTTTTTCGAAGGACGGCTCCGCGAGCTGCGCCAGACGATTGAAGCCTGGGTGCGCGAACTTAGGTGATTGCTGGAAGTTTTGATTGCCGGAAGTTTTGACCGCTGGGCCTTACGGCACGACCGCTTTGATTTCGCTGGACTGTTTGCTCTCTCCGCCCTGGTTCACTGCCGATACCACGTAGTAGTACACCGCCCCGCCCCGCACCGGATAATCCACATAGGAAGACGTCGTCGTTGTCCCCAGCTTCACATAAGGCCCGCCGCTGTGGGTCGCGCGGTACACGTTGTAGAACTGCGCTCCCGGCGAGGCCTTCCATTGCAGCGATACCGAGTGCTTCGTGCCCACGCTCGGGAGCATTTCGAGCGCCTCTTCCACGCGCTCGGGATGGCGGTGCGCGAAACGCAACGCCATGGCGGCCACGAACGCCGCCATCACCACCGCCAGCACGATCAGCTTTTTCACGCGAGCCGTTTCCTCCGCTCCTTCGCGATTTTAACTTGAATTGCTAGGCCGCGCGAATAGGTAATCCGGAACTCCATTCGGCTTGCTCCGTCGTCATGGCTCTATAATCCGCCCATGTCGCCTCCTGATGCCGGCAACGCGGCGCTGATGCGCATCCTGGCGCGCCAGATCTTTGATCAAGCGCTGGCCGAAGCCAATATCGGCCGGGCCTTTAAGAAGCACGTGCAATGCGAACGCGGCGTTCTGCGCGTGTTCGAAGACCTTTACGACCTGCAGTCTTGCAGCCGTGTCTTCGTCGTCTCCATCGGCAAAGCCGCGCTCGCGCTGGTCGATGCCCTGGAACAGCAGGCAGGCAGCCGGTTTGAAGGCATCGTGGCCAGTTCGATTCCGGCCACGGCGCAGGCGCGCGGCTTTCGCTATTTTCATGGCGGCCACCCTCTGCCCAACGCCGAGTCCCTTTGCGCCGCCGGGGCGGCGCTGAAGTCGCTCGCGGCATTGGACGGCTCATCTCTGGCGATCTTCATGATCAGCGGCGGCGGCTCGGCCATCTTCGAAAAGCCACTGGACGACGAAATCCCGCTCGCCGATCTCATCACAACCTATCGCGCGCTGGTGCACTGCGGCGCGCCCATCGCCGCCATGAATGCCGTCCGCAAGCATATTTCCGCGGTCAAGGGAGGGCGCCTGGCTGTCGCGGCCGCGCCCGCCCGGCAGGTTTCTCTGCTGGTCTCCGATGTTCCCGACTCCACACCCGATGCGCTTGCCTCCGGCCCCACCATGCCCGACTCAACCACCGCGCAGGAGTGTTACAAAATCGCCGAAAAGTACGAAATGATGCGCCTCTTCCCCACTTCAGTCGGCGAACTCTTCCGGCGCCGGGCGCTCGAGGAAACTCCCAAATCGGATGATGCCGCCTTCCATCGCTCGCGCTGGTGGACCCTGCTCTCGAACCAAACGGCGGCGGATGCGGCCGTCGCAGCGGCGAAAAATAGCGGATTCACGGTGGCAGTGGACAACTCCTGTGACGATTGGGACTACGCCCGTGCCGCCGATTACCTTCTCGATCGCATTCGCGAGCTGCGCAAGACTTCGTCGCGGGTTTGCCTGATCTCCGGCGGAGAAGTGACGGTAAAAGTCACGAACGGCGGCTCCGGCGGCCGCAACCAGCAGTTCGTTCTGGCCTGCGCGCAAAAAATTGCCGGCGAAGACATCACCGTGCTCAGCGCCGGCACCGACGGCATTGACGGCGACAGCCCCGCCGCCGGCGCCATTGCCGACGGCTCCACTTTGCTTCGTGCGCAACTGCGCGGCTTAGACGCACAAGCTCACCTCGCGTCTTTCAACGCCTATGCTTTTTTTGAAGCCATCGGCGACGCCATTGTCACCGGCCCTACCGGCAACAACCTCCGCGATCTGCGGATTCTGCTTGCGCATCACTAATCCAGCATCGCCGCTACCACCGCCCTCACGTGAAGTTTCGTCGTATCCAGCACCGGCAGCCCTGCGACGGTTGACTCGGTCAGTATCAGCGACAGCTCCGTTCCTCCCAGAATCAGTCCTTCGATTTTTTCCCGCTCCTTCATACCCTCCGCAATCCGCACCAACCCCTCTCGCGTTTCCTGGCGGACCAGGCCTTCCACCAATTCGCCCATGTACTTCTCATGAATGAACTCCTGTTCGCCGTCTGCCGGCATCACCAGCACGATTCCCCGCCGCGAGAACACGTCCTGATAAAACGTCCCTTGCATGGTGAAGCGCGTGCCGAACAGCGCCAGTTTTTTCAGTTCTTGCCGCTTCGCCTCGTCACACGTGGCCTCAACGATGCTGATCAGCGGAATCCGCGATTGCCGCTGAACCTCCTCGAAGACAATATGCGGCGTATTCGACGCCAGAAACCCGAAACCCGCCCCCGCCGCAGCCAGCTTGCCGATCTCCTCCGCCAGATACGCCGTTAGTTCGGCATATCGAGTCTCTTCCACCAGGCGCCGCAGTCTGTTCAGGTCAATGCTGTTGAGAATGAGCAATGGATAATTGCCCTTCGCCGCCTTCCGATACTCAGCCACGATCTGCTGGTAATAAAGTACGGTGGATTCCGGCCCGATCCCGCCAATCATTCCCGCCGTCTTTATGCCTGCCGTCTTCATGCTCACCTCGCTCACCGCGATCAGTCTCTACTGATAGCAATCATCTTCACCGGGGTTCATAATTAAGCTATGGCAGTACGACGTGCGGCGGCCCGCTGCTCGCGATTGGCTCTGCTCAGCCTGGCAATCTGCTTGCTCATGCCGTGCCTGGCGCCGGCGCAGCAGCTCGCCAAGCGGCTCATCCTCAAAGACGGTTCTTACCAGCTCGCGACGCAATGGCAGGTAAAAGGCGACCGTGTGCGCTATTTCAGCGCCGAGCGCGCCGAGTGGGAAGAAGTGCCCAACTCCATGGTGGACTGGGCCGCCACCGAAAAATACGAGAAAGATCGCGCTGCCGGCGTGCCTCCCGTGGGCGCCGTCGAGCTCGACAAGGAACTTCAGGCCGAGCGCGAGGCCGAAGAGGCGCGCTCACCCCAAGTGGCGCCCGGCCTGCGCCTGCCCGAGGGTGGCGGCATGTTGCTGCTCGATACCTTCGACAATCAGCCGCAGTTGGTCGAGTTGCAGCAAAGCGGCGGCGCTGTGAATCGCGATGTCAAGCACAACATCCTGCGCGCGGCGGTGAATCCCACCGCCAAAGCCAGGCAGACCATTGATCTTCCCGGTCCGCACGCCAAAGTCCAGGCCCACACGGCTGTGCCTTCGATCTACGTCAATCTCGATGAATCCCGCGCGGAAGCGGCCACGCTGCAGCCGCCCGGCCCCACGGTCGGCTCCGAAGATCGCTATCGCATCATCCACATGCAAACCAAGCCCGATAAGCGCATCGCCGGCGACGTGAAAGTCGCCCTCACGGGCAAAATGACGCAGGAACAAAAGATCATTCCCGCCTCCTCCGAAAAACTTACCGGCGGCTGGGTCAAGATCACGCCGAAAGAAGCCCTCGTCCCCGGCGAATATGCCATCGTCGAAATGCTGGGCACGAACGACGTGAATCTTTACGTGTGGGATTTCGGATTCAATCCCTCAGCACCGGCCAACGCTCTCGCGCTTAAGCCTGAGCCGCCTCCTCCCGCCAAGAAACCTGATCTCGAACAACGTCCGTAACAGCGGGCGCCGCGCTGCCATTATGATGGGCAGGCCCATGCCCGGAACACTTTCCGACCGCTGGATGACCCCGCCCCGCCTGCGCACGCACGGCCTGCTGCTCGCGCTGTGCCTGTGGTCGGTTTACGCCGTGGATATGGCCACTCCCGGCCTCCGCGACCGCAATGGCCTGATCAAGGGCACGGATTTTCTGCATTTCTACACACTGGGCAGTCTCGCCCTTCACCATCGCGGCGATCTGCTCTACAGCCTGCCAGCGCAGGCCTGGTGGTTGCGCAAGCTGGTGCCGCAGGCTTCCGGCACTGTATATTTGCCGCTCTACGGCCCCCAGTTCTCGCTGCTGTTCGCTCCATTCGCCTTGCTTCCCTACGAATGGTCGCTTGCGCTGTGGCTGCTGCTGAACGTTTTGATTTACGCCGTGTGCTGCTCTGCAATCTGGAGGATCTGCCCTCACTTGCGTGAGTACGGCGGCACAGTGCTGGTCCTCGCTTTGGCCTTCCCGGGATTTTTTCATCTGCTTGCCTGGGGGCAGACCTCCGGCTTAGCGCTCGGCTGCTTTACGTTGACCTGTCTCGCTCTGCATCGCAAACGGAGTTTCCTCGCCGGACTGGCAATTGGCTGCCTGATCTTCAAACCGCAACTTGGACTGGCATCAGCGTTCGTATTTTTGTTGGCGGCAGAATGGCGCGTGGTGTTCGGCGCAGCGATCTCCGCCGCAGCACAGCTCAGCGTGGGTTGGCTCTACTACGGTCGTGCCGCCATGCTGAATTATTGGAACGCCACGCTACATGTTCGCGATGTCATGCCCCTGCTCGAACCGCGCCCGTACCAGATGCATTCCCTGCGCGCCTTCTGGTCGCTGCTGCTGCCCTGGCCGGCGCTGGCCTTTGGCTTCTACGCGATCACAGCCTTGCTGGTTTTGCTTTTGACATTGCGACTGTGGAAGTCGAATCTCCCACCTGAGCTGCGCTTTTCTGGCTTGCTCATCGCCAGCGTTCTGGTCGCGCCCCACCTGACCGTCTATGATCTCGTAATTCTTGCTCCAGCCTTTCTGCTGCTCGCCGATTGGAACCTCGAGCGTCCCGGCCAGGCTCACCGCGCCGCCATCAACTTGTTGCTTTATGTTTGCTATCCCCTGTTCCTGCTCGGCCCCCTGGCGCGCTTCACGCACTTGCAGCTCTCAGTCCTGGCGCTGTTTACTCTGCTCTGGATCACTTCTTCGCATTTCGAGGCAGCAGGCAGCAGTTGGTAGTGGTGCAGTTTGAAGTTTAAGCGGCATTGCAAGTCTCTGAGTTGGACTCCAATGTGCTAGTGAGTTCCTCTAACGTCCAAACATGATCGGTCAATCCCGCCTCCATTGCCGGAGTGACGCGAAGTGTCTTGTGAACGCGGCAAAAATTGTAGTGCATGAAGTAGAGGGCAACTGCGTGACCGTGGTTCTCTAGCTTCTTGCTGAAAGCATTGGTGAGCCGCGTGAAACGCCGCATCCCCATTCTCTGTGACTCAAAGACCAAAATACTGGGGGCACCTCGTCACCGAATTGGTCTATTCATACTTGGATGCCGATGTTTGCAAATGGCTCAAGGAGAATAAACCGCAGCCCCAGAAGGGCAGAAATTGGCATCAATGGCTCACGGACCAGTACGGCCTCCGTAAGTTGGTGCAGCATATCTACACGCTGATTGGAGTTGCTAAGACCTGTCGGTCGATGCGGGAGTTGAGGGATAAAATGGCGGAGATGTACGGCAAGACTCCGGTGCAGATGACGCTATACCTTCCAACCCCTAAGAATTTTCAGTCGCCTGACGGACAATCCGGGCCGCCGCTTGACTGAAATCCTCCGCTTGTCTGGCCTTCTTCGCAGCTTTGCGGGCAGCCCTGGCTGCTACTTGCTGAGACTTGCGTTTCTGCCCCTCGCTTTTAAGGCGTTGGGTCGAATCTTTTACGGTCGGTCTGCGTGGTTTCATGCCCCACAGTCTCCCATAGGCCGGGTTCCAGCGCCAGCCCTGTGGATTTCAAACTGCACCACTACCCAGCAGTTGATCTACTTTCCTTCTTTCCACCCGCCCGCTACACTGAAACACCATGACCATTCCAACCGCGCCCAACATCAAGTTGCAGACCGCCCCTGATTACCGCGAGAATTACGCCAACAGCGTGCAAGTGCGCGTCAGCGTGTGGGACTTCTTTCTCGTCTTCGGCACCCTGCAGCAGCAAAGCGAGACCCAGGTGGAAGTGCGCAATTTTCAGGGCATTTATTTGAGCCCGCAACAGGCCAAGGCCTTGCTCTCCATCCTGCAGCAGGATGTAAATAACTACGAGGGCGCCTTTGGCGAAATCAAACTTGACCCGCGCATGACCCCGACCGGGCCGGTCCACTGACGGTGGCTGGCACCGCGCCGCGCCAGTTTCCTTCCGCGCTGCTCCTGGTCGCTTTTTTCGCCCTGCTTGCGATTCTGCACTCTCCTCTGCTGGGCCTTCCCTATTTCTGGGACGAAGCCGGCTACTACGTTCCCGCGGCCCGCGATCTGCTTCTCCACGGCTGGCTCATTCCCCACACCACGCCTTCGAATGCCCATCCGCCGCTGGGGATGGCTTATCTCGCGCTCGCCTGGAAGACTCTGGGCTGCGCGCCTGTCGTGACGCGTCTGGCGATGCTACTGGTTGCAGCCTTTACCTTGCTAGGTTTGTTTCGCCTTGCGGAACGTGTTGCTAATCGCCAGGTCGCA
>Ga0335081_10002152_pt1 | contig 30884 bp, 23 predicted proteins | sample Lox_Sample_35_FD_206713 | JGI IMG/M metagenome (GOLD analysis project Ga0335081, IMG submission 206713) | Soil microbial communities from Loxahatchee National Wildlife Refuge, Florida, United States - Lox_Sample_3.5 | ecosystem: Environmental > Terrestrial > Soil > Wetlands | place: USA...
GGAATGTTGAAGCAATCGCAGAACCGCACGAACCGCGCACCCTTCACCGATGCATTGATGTCCAGCGTCCCCGCCAGCATCGCGGGTTGATTCGCAACAATTCCGACGGATCGTCCATCCAGCCGCGCGAATCCAACAACAATATTCCGCGCGTAGTGCTCCTGCACTTCGAAAAAATAACCATCATCGACCACCGAATGAATCACATCCTTGATGTCATACGGCTGATTCGACTGCGAAGGAACAATCTTGTCGAGCCCGGAATCCGCCCGATCGATCGGATCCGTGCACGTTTTCCGCGGAGCATCTTCCAGATTGTTCGACGGCACAAAGCTCAGCAGTTCCCGCACCATCGACAAGCACTCGGCGTCATCGTGCGCCATAAAGTGCGCGACACCCGAGGTCTCGTTGTGCGTCGTCGCCCCGCCAAGCTGCTCCTTCGTGACTTCCTCGTGCGTGACCGTCTTGATCACATCCGGCCCGGTGATGAACATGTATGAAGTCTTGTCGACCATCATCACGAAGTCGGTGATCGCGGGCGAGTACACCGCACCACCAGCACACGGCCCCATAATCGCCGAGATCTGCGGAATCACTCCGCTGTACAACGTATTGCGCAGAAAAATGTCAGCATACCCGGCCAGCGACATCACGCCTTCCTGAATGCGCGCCCCGCCGGAATCGTTCAGCCCAATCAGTGGCGCGCCCATTTTCACCGCCAGATCCATGATCTTGACGATCTTCCCGGCATTTGCCTCCGACAACGATCCGCCAAACACGGTGAAATCCTGCGCGAACACGTAAACCAGCCGGCCCTCGATTCGCCCGTATCCAGTGACGAATCCATCGCCATAAATCTTCTGCTCGGCCATGCCGAAGTCGTTGCAGCGATGCGTGACCAGCTTGTCCGTCTCCTCAAACGTGCCTTCATCGAGCAGAAACTCAATCCGCTCGCGCGCCGACATCTTGCCTTCCTTATGCTGACGCTCGCGCCGCTTCACCCCGCCACCGTCTTCGGCAAGCTGGTTGCGCTTCTTCAGTTCTTCGACTTTTTGTTCCAGATTCATGCGGAAGGATTATAGCCCGTGACACGGAGTGCGCTTTTACCGCTTCAGCAGCAACCCCTGCGACCCGGCTGCGATACACTGCCATGATCGCTATGACGCTGGAGTGGAAATGATCTGCAAACTATTCACGATTCTTATTGTTGGCGCTCTAGTTCCATCATTTGCTCGGGCGCAGACGCCCGACCAGAGTTGGGTAGCCACCAGCAACTCCTACACAAAGCTGCTGATGGATATCGAGATGAAGCACCATCCAGAGGCCGGCTCCAGCGAGGGTCTCGCTGAATACGACAACAAGGTCTCACAACCCACCTTCGAAGACGAAGATCGAGAGCGCCAGGAGAACGAAGCCGTTGTCACGAAGTTGAAAGCTGCGCTGTTGCAGGAGAAGCGCCCGGAAGTGATCCAGGATCTCCACATCTTGCTGCGCAGCACTGATCTTGACTTCCGCATTGAGGATTACCGGCGTGCCCATGCCGTGCCTTTCCTCAACGCAAGCGGCTACGTCTTCGGCGGACTTCACGTTCTTCTCGACGAGCAGACTCCCGCTGAGCGGCGCCCCGCTGCCATAATCCGCATCCGCGAATACGCCGGCTTGGAGCCCGGATACACAAAAATTACGGAGATATTCAAACGGCGAGTCCAGGAGCAGATGGCCAAGCCAGGTGCCGTGTATCCGGCGCGTAACCAAATCGAAACCGAGCTTGGCCGAAACTCCAACTACCTCGAAGGCATTGAGGCACTGCTCAAGAAATACAAGCTCAGTGGCTGGGAAGAGCCCTTCGCGAGTTTAAAGTCTCAGCTGATCGAATACGATGCCTGGACTCGTGCCAATGTTCTTCCTAAGGCGCGCACCGACTTCCGGCTGCCGCCCGAGGAGTATGCACTCGGTCTGGAAAGCTTTGGCATCGACATTCCGCCCGCTCAAATCGCCGAGATGGCGCACCAGGCCTTCACCGAAACGCAGGACGAGATGAAGAAGATAGCCGCCGAAGTCGCGGCGCAGCGCGACCTGCCAGCCAGCGACTATCGAGATGTTATCCGCGGATTGAAAAAGCAGCAGCTCGTCGGCGACGCCATCCTTCCTTTTTATGAAAACCGGCTCAAACAGATCGAACAGATCATCCGGGATCACCAGATCGTTTCATTGCCCGACCGTCCAGCTCGCATCCGGCTCGCCACAGCCGCAGAGACCGCGCAGCAACCTGCGCCGCACATGCAGCCTCCGCCTTTCCTGCACAACACCGGACAGAAGGGCGCATTCGTGCTTCCACTCAATCTTCCTCCGGCCGCCGGGCAGAGTTCTTCGGCAAACTACGATGACTTCGCGTACGATGCGGCTTCTTGGACGCTTACCGCCCACGAGGCGCGGCCCGGCCACGAACTGCAATTCGACTCCATGCTCGAACATGGAGTCTCAATCGCTCGTGTTCGCTTTGCCTTCAACAGCACGAACGTCGAAGGCTGGGGCCTCTACTCCGAATATGTCATGAAGCCATACATGCCGCTCGAAGGCCAGCTCGTCTCGCTGCAATACCGCTTGCTGCGCGCGGCTCGCGCATTTCTCGACCCGGAACTCCAAAGTGGCAAAGTTCAGCCTGAGGATGCCTTTCGCGTTCTCGAAAAGGATGTGGTGCTCTCGCACGCTTTCGCTGAAGAGGAAGTCGAACGCTTTACCTATCGGATGCCGGGCCAGGCGAACAGCTACTTCTACGGCTATACCAAGCTAATTGCGCTACGCAAAGAAGTGGAGGCCGCGCTGGGCCCAAAGTTTGATCAGAAGAAGTTCCACGATTTTGTTCTGGCACAAGGACTGCTCCCACCGGAGCTTATGCGCCAGGCCGTCATGGAGGGATTCGTCGCGCCGCAGAAGCACTAGCGAAGCCGAGGCGCCTCTGCCTGCGGTGCCTAAATGTCCTCGCTCTCCCACCAGCTGGGCTTCAACTTCAGCGTCCCCGAGCGCGGACGCCCGCACGGATCATGGCGTTTGACATACGTCGAAGCCTTGCGGTGACGCAAAGCGTACCAATCGAGTGCCCAAGTAGGTTGTCCTCCCGTAACCTGTCGGGCGCCCCTCGATTCGGATACTCTGAGCCTTCCCGCAAGCTCAGGAGGGTCAATGTCTTTAAAGTTATTTTTCCGCGCCACTGCGTTCGCGATTCTTACCCTGGCACTCACTAGCACACTTGCCATCGCTCAAGATCACGACCACGGGTACGACAAACACGATCGTGACGACGACCATGGCCGGGATCACGACCGCGACTCGGACCATGATCGTGATCAAGACCACGGCCATGGACACGCCTACGGACACGAACGGCGTGAGGCTTACCATGACCATGATCGCGAGATCCGCGATTGGTATCACGCGCACTACCGCCATCTGCCTCCCGGCCTGGCAAAACGGGATCGCCTTTCTCCCGGGCAGGAACGTTTCATCGTCGCTCAGGGGTTCGTGCCCGTAGAACTCCGCACCAGGATGCAGCCTTGTCCGCATGAACTGGAAGTCACGCTTCCCCCGCCGCCTCCGGGTCACGTGCACGTCTTTATCGGCGGCAACCTCGTTCTTGTAAATCGGGCAAATTTCCAGATCGCCGACGTCTTCCACTTCGACATCAACTAGGTAGAAATTGATGGGTGCCCCATTTCTCGCGCGGTGTTTGTGCGAGAAGTGGGGATTTTGGTTTTTCCCATCCAGGTGTGCTCCAGCATTGAGAGTTCCAGTTGTCCCTGTGCTCCTCTATGTTCCCCGTAGTGAGCAGATTTGTGGTTTACACTGCCCTAAGTGTCCTCACTCTCCGACCAAATGGGCTTCAACTTCCGCGCCCCGGATCGCCGTGTCTGGAAGGTCCGCGACTTGGTCGCGGCCGTTCGAACGCACGTCGAGCGCGAATATTCCGATGCCTGGATCGAAGGTGAGATCTCGAACTTTCGCGCCCCTGACTCCGGACACCTTTATTTCACGCTCAAAGACGGCAACGCTCAGATTCGCGTGGTGATGTTCCGTTCCGCCGCCCGCCTCCTTCGATTCCGGCCAGCCGACGGCCTTCAAGTTGTCGTTCGCGGACGCATCACCATCTACGAAGATCGCGGCGAACTGCAAATCGCCGCCGAGTACATCGAACCCAAAGGCGCCGGGTCTCTCCAACTCGCCTTCGAGCAACTCAAAGCCAAGCTCGAAGCCGAAGGCCTATTTGCCCCAGAGCACAAGAAGCCGATCCCCAGCTTGCCTTCCCGCATCGGAATCGTTACTTCTCCCCAAGCCGCCGCCCTGCGCGACGTCCTGAACATTCTCCAGCGCCGCCATCATTCCGTGAATGTTCTGATCTTCCCGGCGCAGGTTCAAGGGGATGCCGCTGCTTTCGAGGTTGGCTCCGGGGTCCGCTATTTCAACAAGGCTGACAACGTTGACGTCATCATCATCGCCCGTGGCGGAGGTTCCGCCGAAGATCTCGCCTCTTTCAACAACGAAGCTCTCGCCCGCACGATCGCCGCATCCGAAATTCCGGTGATCTCGGCCGTCGGCCACGAAACCGACTTCACCATCACCGATTTCGTCGCCGATCTCCGCGCGCCCACTCCGTCAGCGGCAGCCGAACTGGTCATCCGTTCGCGCCAGGAAATTGAAGAGCAAGCGTCCGGGCTGCAGAACCGCCTGATGCGGGCAATGCGGTATCGCCTTCTGATGGGCCGTCAGGCTCTGACCGAACTCTCCCAACACGGCGCCTTCGCCCGCATGATGGAGGTCATTCGCCAGCGCCAGCAGAGGCTCGACGACCTCGCCCATCGCTTGGAACTCGCCGAACGCAGTCTGCTCGAAAAGTCGCAACGCCGCTGGCAGACCATTTCTGCCGCGATCCGCCATTACGACCTGCGGCTGGTTCTCTCCGGCACGCGAAAGGAACTCGACAACTGGGTCACTGCGCTCGGTTCAGTAATGCGCAATGTCCTCTTGCAGCATAGGGTGCGGGCCGAGCGCCTACAAACCGCGCTCGAATCGCTTTCTCCGCTCGCCATCCTTGATCGTGGCTATGCGCTCGTCTTCGATGCGAATGGCAACCTGCTAAAGGATCCCAGCGCTGTAAGTGAAGGCGATCAGATTTCAGCCCGCCTGGCGCACGGAGAAATCCACGCGTCCGTCAAGAAGAAGTTGACTTAATCTCTGTCATTCCGAAAACGCGCTGCGTTTGAGGAATCTGCTGTCGTTTGCGGCGCCAAAGCTGCCGGAGGACAGCACCGGCTTTCACCGCGCACCGTGACGAACTTTTACTATCGCGATCCGGCAAAGCGCGTGAATGCCTGCATTACAATGGGAATTCCTGACTCAGGAGCCGATGCACGCGTGATCCCGGTAATCACATCCTGGCAACAAGGTGCATGGATTGCGCTCGATATTCTTCTCGTCGCGCTGCTCATCTACCAGGTGTTGGTGATGATTCGCGGCACTCGCGCGGCACCCATGCTCGTCGGGTTGATCGTCGTTTCCGTAACCTTCTACCTGGCACGCATTGGCGAATTGACTACTCTGAACTGGGTTGTCAGCCACGTTTTACCCTATGTGGTATTCGCCCTCATCGTTGTCTTTCAGTCGGAAATTCGCCACGTATTGGCTGATCTCGGACGTCGTCTCACTTTTCTGCGCTCTTCCTCGGCAGAGGCCGACTCCTACGACGACATTGTTCTCGCCGCCAATCTCTTCTCGCAGCACCAGACCGGAGCGCTGGTAGTCATCGAGCGCGAAATCGGACTGCGTACCCACATTGAAAGTGGCGTTCCACTCGACGCCCGCCTATCTTACGATCTGCTTGCCACCATCTTCCGCCCGAGTGCGCCTCTTCATGATGGTGCGGTCATCGTTCAGAAAGACCGCATCGCGGCTGCCGCGTGTTTTCTTCCCTTGTCGATGAATCCTCTACTCTCAACCCAGCTCGGTACGCGCCACCGCGCCGGCATCGGCATTACCGAAGAAACCGATGCCATTGCCGTCATCTGTTCGGAAGAAACCGGCGCCATCAGCCTTGCCGTAGGCGGCAGAATCGAGCGCGATCTCACGGTAGAGCAACTGCGCGAGCGCCTCGGCAGCGAACTCCGACGCCGCATGCCACCCATTCCGCTTCCTACTTCAATCGCCCAGCCGATTGGTGAAGAATCGGACACATCGCTCGAATCGCCACTGATGGAGCCCGCCTCCCCTCCCCGCAAATCCGACACGGAGGCCCAGCTATGATCGGATTCTTCAAGCGATATGTCGTTCATAATTTCGGGTTGAAGATTCTTTCGCTGCTGCTGGCTACGGGCATGTGGTTCATGATCTCCCGTGATGAACAGCCTGCAGAAGTAGCCGTCCGTGTGCCCATCGTGTTTGAAAATGTTCCCCAAGACTTGGAGATCAGCTCCGAATCCATTCCCGAAACCCAGATCCGCGTGCGCGGTCCGGAACGAATGATTCGGCAGCTGAAAACGAACGAAGTTCAGGCCGAAATCGATTTGTCCGGCGCAAAGAATGGCGACCGCACATTCGAACTGACCTCCCATCAGGTCCGCCATCCCCGCGACATTGCTGTTGTGCAGATCGTCCCCAGCCAGTTACATCTGTCATTCGACACTCGTCTAACGCGGGAGGTGGAAGTGCATCCGCGAGTTACCGGCGTCTTCGCCTCTGGAGAGCAGATCGTCAAAGTTGTCGCCGACCCCTCGCACATCACGATCACGGGTCCGCGCCACCATGTGGAAATGATCGACGCAGCCCTCACAGACCCGATCGACGCCAGCGGCACGCTTGGAAGCACGGTATTTACCACGAACGTTTATGTCCCAGATCCGCTCGTGCAGGTGGATCGGGACACATCCATACGAGTCACGGTGGTTGTGCAAAAAGTGGGAGCGGCGACAACTCACTAAGGCCGCACTTCCGGGGCCCGGAGTACCTCTACGAGAGCCACAATTTACGAAGACGAGAATTGATCAGACAGCCTGCCGCGATATAGTGTTCAGCAGGTAATCGACCGCAAACCCCATCTGCAAACGAGGAACACTCTGTATGCGTACACTCCTGGCTCTTGTTTCTCCCGCCCTGCTGCTTCTTGCCACTCTGGCTCCGCGCGCTAACGCCGCCGCCGAGCCACAGACCTTTTCTACATCCGCCGGGCCGGTCAAGATCACTCCTCTCAATCACGCCAGCACATTGATCGAAGCCGGTGGCAAAGTCATCTACCTGGATCCTGCGAAGCCCGTCAAGTTCTCCGGCTTACCGAAAGCCGACCTGATCCTGATCACCGATATCCATGGCGATCACATGGATCCCGACTCGATCAAGGAAATCTCCAAAGCCGATACGGAAATCATTTCGTCCCCCGCTGTAGCCCAGACCGTCACGACCGCGAAGCCCCTCGCTAATGGTGAGACAAAAACATGGCAGCAATGGACCATCGACGCGATTGCTGCCTACAACATCAAGCGTGGTCCGTCTCCCGGCAAGCTCTTCCACGACAAAGGCCGCGGCAATGGATACGTCCTCACCTACGGTGGCAAGCGATTCTACTTCTCTGGTGACACCGAAGGCGTCCCGGAAATGCGCGCTCTGAAAAATATAGACGTCGCCTTCGTGTGCATGAATCTGCCCTACACCATGCCGCCCGAAGAAGCCGCCGATGCAGTCAAGGCGTTCCATCCCAAAGTCGTGATCCCCTATCACTACCGCGGATCAGATCTGTCAGTATTCCAAAAAGCTCTGCAGGGAACGGGAATTGAAGTGCGCCTGCTCGATTGGTATCCAAAATAAATCGTAGCGCCGGCGTCTCGCCGGCTGTCGGGAGGGCATCTTGCCCTCCCTGCTTTCGCAAGTCTCCCAAGTTTTTCTCAGCGCACTCTGCGAATGCTCGGCGTCCTCAGCGATTTAGCTTTTCTTTTGAACTTCCAACCGACTGGCGATTCCGCGATCGAAACTGCTACTATCGCGCCAGTGGCTGCCCCGAAGAATCCGGACCCCAACCGCGAGCGCCTGGTATCGGCTGCGCCGGTGGAAGACGATTCCTCATTCGAACTAAAGCTGCGACCGCAGCGCTTAGCTGAGTTTATCGGTCAAAAAAAAGTAAAAGAGAATCTCGCCGTCGCCATCGAAGCCGCCCGCTCCCGCGGAGAGGCGATGGATCACGTGCTTCTTTACGGCCCGCCAGGTCTGGGAAAGACGACCTTAGCCAACATCATCGCCAACGAACTCGGAGTCCATTTCCAGCCCACTGCCGCCCCGCTGCTCCAGATCAAAGGCGATCTGACCGCGATCATCACCAACCTGCAGGACAAGCAGGTCCTCTTTATTGATGAGATCCATCGCCTTCAGCCCGTTCTGGAAGAATTGCTCTACTCAGCGTTAGAAGATTACAAGCTCGACATCATCATTGGACAAGGCCCGTCCGCTCGCACGCATACGCTCGAAGTCAAGCCATTCACCTTCGTAGGCGCCACAACTCGCGCCGGACTGATCTCAGCCCCGCTCCGTGCCCGCTTCGGCATCGTGTTGCGCCTGGAGTTCTACACGCCAGAAGATCTCCAGGTCATCGTCGAACGCTCGGCTGAAATTCTCGGCGTCTCCATCGACAATGCCGGATCCAAAGAGATCGCCAGCCGTTCGCGTGGCACTCCACGAATCGCTAACCGCTTGCTGCGCCGCGTCCGCGACTACGCCCAGGTTCGCGGCGGAGGCAAAATCGACGAACCCACGGCGAAAGCCGCCCTCGAAATGCTCGAAGTCGATCAATACGGCTTCGACGAGGTGGACCGCCGTCTTTTGCTGACAATTATCGAAAAGTACCAGGGAGGGCCGGTCGGCGTGAATACTCTCGCCGCCGTTCTGGCCGAAGAACCCGACGCCATCGAAGAAATCTACGAGCCCTTCCTCATGCAGATCGGATTCCTGAACCGCACGCCCCGCGGCCGTGTCGCAACCCAACTCGCTTACGAACATTTTGGGATTACTCCCAGTCGTCGCCAAGCCTCGCTGTTCTGAACTCGCCGCAGCTTGAATTTGGGGTCTACGGTCAGATGAACATATCGCAGCAAAATCCGGCCACTTCCGCGTCGGCACTCCCAAGGCGGAAGCGTGCCTGAACCCCTCACGGCGTATGTACTACTCGTTATCTTCCTCGCCACCCTGATCCGCTCCTCACTCGGCTTCGGCGAGGCACTGATCGCAGTTCCGCTCTTGGCCATGCGCCTGCCCATCACAGTCGCGGCGCCTCTGGCGGTTCTGGTGTCAGTCGTCATCGCCGCCGTCGTCGTGATCCAGGACTGGCGCCACCTCGAAGTACGCAGCGCAGGAGCTCTCATCCTGGCTTCGCTCCCTGGAATTCCGCTGGGGGTCTTGCTGTTGGCTCGTGGCAACGAGCATGTCGTGAAATGTATCTTGGGAATTCTGATCATCGGTTTTTCGATCTATTCCCTTACAGCCGGCAAGACCTTGCACTTGCCCAACGATCACCGTGGATGGTTGCTAGCCTGCGGTTTTCTCTCCGGCCTTCTGGGCGGCGCTTACGGAATGAATGGTCCTCCCCTCGCTATCTATGGCGCGCTTCGGCGGTGGCCGCCTCGACACTTCCGCGCCACTCTGCAGGGATATTTCCTGCCAGCCAGTCTCTGCGGACTCATCGGCTACGTGTGGTTGGGTCTTTGGCAGGCAGCGATAACCAGATACTTTCTTCTGTCCTTGCCCATGGTCGTCGTTGCGATTCTCCTCGGACGCTCGATCAATCAACGAATGACCGGGCACGGCTTCTTCCGGTTCGTTTACCTCGGCCTTATAGCGGTTGGGAGCGTCCTGGTACTTCAGGCCGCCAAATGAAGGACGCGCGGCGATATCGGTTCGCGCCCGCCTTCGACTCCGTGTCCGGGTTTCATAACAAGACACTCTTTCCTGTTTCGTTTGCCCGAAAATAGTGTATCTTGCTCAATTCCCCAGAAAGGTGAGCTATAGCGAAACCGGGGAGCACCGTGTCTCCGTGTTGACATATAGGGCCAATTTCCCGCTGCGTTCGGTACTCGCCTCGCTTACCATTCTGTTCGCCTACGGATTTTATCCATCCGCCTTGTATAGTCTTCCAGCATTCCAGCAACCGCCTTCCGGAAGCTCAACCACTGCACCTCCAACCACCGGACAAGATCCCAAGCAGACGCCGGTAAATCCTTCATCTCCCGGCGAAGCTCCCGAGGCAACCCAACAGGTACCCTCGCCCTCCGCCCAATCCCCTGAGCCCGCCGCAATCAAGGCTGGTATCAAACCCGTTCCCAAACCCGAAGTCGTACCCAGCCCTCCCACAGTCACCATCCCTCGCCTCTCGGCGGCTCCCTCGCTGGATGACTTTTTGACCATGCAGCCCCAAGGCCAGGCCGCTCTCCAGATGTCGAAGATCACCGGCTTCACTCAGCGCGATCCCCACGACGGAGAGCCTGTCACCGAAGAAACCGCAGCCTACCTGGGCTACGATCAAAAGAATTTCTATGCCGTCTTCGTCTGTTTCGACGATCCCAACAAAGTCCGTGCCCGTCTGTCTCCTCGCGAAGACATCTTCGACGACGACCAGGTCGAAGTCATTCTCGATACCTTCCATGATCGCCGCCGCGCCTACGCCTTCCAGGTCACTCCCCTAGGAGTTCAATGGGACGCCATCTATACGGAAGCCTCGCGCGAGGAACAATCTCAAGGTCACTTTGATACTTCTTTCGACACAGTCTGGGATTCCAAAGGCAAAGTCACCAGCCGCGGCTATGTCGTCTGGATCGCTATCCCCTTTAAGAGCCTCCGTTTCCCGGCGACGAAAGTGCAGGAATGGGGACTGATCCTCTACCGCGGCATCACCCGGAAAAATGAAGACTCCTTCTGGCCCTACATCACGTACAAAGTCGAGGGCCGCCTCAACCAGGCCGCTACCCTCGAGGGTCTCGAAGGAATTTCGCCCGGCCGCGATATCGAACTCATCCCTTACGGACTGATGCGGAGCTACCGCGCCCTCGATACACGCGATCCCACCAATCCCTATTTTCAAAAGGCCGACGCCCAAGGCCAGCCCGGCATGGACGCCAAGTTTGTCCTGCGCGACCACTTCACCATCGATGCGACCGCCAATCCCGATTTCAGCCAGGTTGAGTCGGAGGATCCGCAGATCACCGTCAACCAACGCTACGCGGTCTATTTTCCCGAGAAGCGCCCCTTCTTCCTCGAGAACGAAGACTTCTTCCGCACTCCTATGGATCTCTTCTTCACCCGCAGTATCGGAGACCCATCCGCCGGAATCCGCCTCACCGGCAAAGACGGCCCTTATTCCCTCGGCATCATGAGCGCCGACGACCGCAGCCCCGGCCTCGCTGTCCCCGACTACAGCGAGTTCTCAGGCATGCGCTCATACTTCACCGTCGCACGCGTCAGCCGCGATATCTTCCGCCAGTCCAGCGTCGGAGCCCTCTACACCGACTGGGAATGCCCTACCACCGGCGAATACAACCGCATCGGGGGCGCCGATACCCATCTCAAGTTCAACTCCAATTGGACCCTCGATGGCCAGGCCGTCACCAGCTCCAGTGATCTGAATCTGAGTTGCGAAGCCAACATCTACCCATTCAGCTCCGGCAACCGCGGCAACGGCGATCACTATGCCGGCCCTGCCGAACGCCTCGAAGTTCGCCGCGACGGCCTCCACCTTTCCTACGATGGCCAATACAACGACATCACTTCTGGCTTTGTCTCGGTCCCTGGCTTCATCAATCGCGTCGACATCCGCGAGTCCAAGCAGGAGCTCGACTACCGTTTCCGCCCCCGCAGAGGCTGGATCATCGACTGGGGCCCGACCCTGAGCACTCGTCACGACTTTGACCACACCGGGCTGCGTCTCGATACCGACTACACACCGTACTTAGCCATCCAAGGCCGGGGTCAAACGATTATCTTTCTCCGTCCGTACGAGGAAACTCGCGAGCGCCTTCGTCCGCAGGACTTCTGCTTCTACGGTTTCTATCAGTATTGCTCGCCCACAATGCTGGGCAACCAGGACTATCACGAGCACAACAGCGGCGCTTCTTTCCAGACGCAATACTTCAAGAAGGCGACACTCATGGCTGCCTACTATTGGGGAGACACCACGAACTTCGTCGCGCTTCCTCCCGCAACCGCCGCAACTGCTACCCCGTACAGCCAACCATTCATCGCACACGAAGAAACCGCGCAGGCTGGATTGACTCTACGCCCCATACAGCCGTTGAAGATCGAAAACACCTATCTCTTCGAGCATCTGCGCGCCACGGACAACGCCTTCGATTTCGCTCGCGCCCAATTCCCAACCATCGGTCGCGGCATCTTCAGCGATCACATCATTCGTAGCAAGTGGAACTGGCAGTTCACGCCAAAGCTTTCCGCCCGAGTGATCCTGCAATACAACGCGCTGCTCGCCGGAACCCCCGGCGTTGGCTCGCCCTACACCTACCTCCCAACCCAGCGTCAATTCAACGCCGACTTCCTCATCACCTTCCTTGTCCATCCGGGCACCGCGATCTACGTCGGCTACAACAGCGACCTCCAGAACCTGAACGTCTTCCACGCGACTCCCACCACCCCCGGATACGTCACCAACACCGCCAGCGGCTACATCAACGACAGCCGCCAGCTCTTCGTGAAGGTGAGCTACATGTTTCGCTTCTGAAGCTCTCAGCCATCAGCTATCAGCCAATCATGAAGGTTTTGACTGAGAGCTGATAGCTGAGAGCTGACAGCTTCTATTGCTGAATCCTGTGGAAATCCGTTAGAATCTAATGATTCGAATCGAGGTAAAGTCCCAACATGAAAGCAGCAATTCATCCCAGTTATAACGAAGTTCGTGTGCACTGCGCGTGCGGCAACACGTTCATGACCCGGTCGACCCATAAGGGCGACATCGGTGTAGAAATCTGCTCCAATTGCCACCCGTTCTTCACCGGCAAGCAGAAGCTGATGGACACCGCCGGCCGCGTCGAGCGCTTCCGCCGCAAGTACGCCAAAGCCGCCGAGACCGCAAAAAAGTAACCTCGCTCCGCGGATCGCGCGACGAATGCGGATTGAAAAGAAAATCAAGCCCTCGCTGGAAAGGCGGGGGCTTTCATTTGACCCTCAACTTCATTTGATCCTCAAATAGAATGACTAGCTGGAGAATGTGTCTCGCTGATCCTCAAATAGAATAACTAGCTAGAAAACGTGTCTCGTCCGGAACCGTGGAAGAGCGGCCCTTCAAGGGCCGCGTTCGAGGAATCAACAATGATGGGGCTTTAGCCCCAGTGGTCGTCTTTGCCGTCGAGATATATGCGTAAATTCTGGGACAACTCCGGAGGCAATTGTGGCGCGGGCGCCTCCGCCCGCGAACTGTCGACGCCATCCAATGGCCAATCTCAACCACTGAAGCCCGTCCCGCAGACCCTTCAAATCGGCTCTGTCGCCATCTCCCCTGCCACCGTCCTGGCCCCCATGGCCGGAGTCACCGACACTGTCTTCCGCCGCTTCATCCGCAATCTCGGCGGATGCGGCCTGATCATGACCGAGTTCACCTCAGCCGACGGCGTCCTCCGCAAAAAAGACCAGAAAGCCAAGCGCTACCTCCATTTTTACGAAGACGAGCACCCCATCTCCGCCCAGCTTTTCGGCAGCGATCCCAACGTGATGGCCGAAGCGGCCAAAATGGTCGAAGGCCTCGGCTTCGACCTCGTTGACCTCAACCTCGGCTGTCCCGCGAAAAAAGTCGTCAAGTGCAACGGAGGCTCCGGCCTTCTCCGCGATCTCCCCGCCATCGGACGCATCTTCGAAGCCGTCCGCGCCGCCGTGAAAGTCCCCTTCACTGTGAAATTCCGCGCTGGATGGAACGACGAAGAAATTGTCTGCGTCGAACTCGCGAGAATGGCTGAAGATTGTGGTCTAGCGGCGGTAGCTCTGCATGCCCGCACCCGCGAGATGGGCTACAGCGGTCAGGCCCGTTGGGAATGGATCGCCGCCGTCAAAGACGCCGTGAAAATCCCGGTCATCGGCAACGGTGACATCCGCACCCCCGAAGATGCCTGCGCCATGGTCACGCAGACGGGCTGCGACGCAGTCATGATCGGCCGCATGGCCCCATCCAACCCGTGGATCTTCCGCCAAATCGAGCAATTCAGTCGTGTGGTGACGGGCGCCCCTGCCCGTCAAGTCGAGCAGAGCTCGACGGCGGCTGCGTCGATAGAATCCCCGCTGGGAAGAACCCTGAACCGGTACGAGCAAGCCGTCCAAACGCAAATCTGGCAAGCGGCCGCAGCATCAGAAAGTCTCGACCCCAACTCGTATCATCCAGACGATTCGCTCTTCCGCGGATCTGACCTCAACGTTTCTGCGAGCGAAGCGAGAGTCCGCCCGGAGGGCCAGTCCTATGATCATCCCACCGAACTCGACCGCTACCAGATGATCCGCACCTATTTCCAGATGCTGATCGAAGAAGACTTCCCCGACGCCATCGGCAAGATGAAGCAGTTCGCCTCATGGTTCACCCACGGTGTCCCCGGCGGCGCCCACCTCCGCAAAGAAATCTACGAATCAAAAGGCGCCCCGGAAGTCCTGGGGCGCGTAGAAAACTTCTTCGAAGCAAGGTTGTGCAGTGCTGTTGCAACCTCGAAGCTCGTGACTCAAAGCTCGTAGCTCATCCCACAATCATCACCATCACCCGCGCTCCCGGATACAGCACGTTGTACATCCAATACTCGCCGTCAACGTAATCGATGTAGTAGTCGTCATCGTCATACACCCACTGCGATGGCCACGCATCTACGAGCACAAATGTGTACCCGCCATAAGCGAAGCTCGGCTTGCCTTGATACGGCTGCAGAACCCGAGGCGCGAAATGATGCTCTCGCCCAAAGTGCGCGTGGAAATCTGTGTCCGAAATCCGCCGCTGTTCTCCCTCGTGCGTAAGCCCGGCCCGCTGCTGACCGTTCTCCGGATGCCCCTCATACGTCCGCCCATTCTCATGCGTCTCCCGCCCCTGCATGTGGCGGTCACCGCTCTGCTGGTCCCGTTGCTCTGTCTGTTGCCGTTGCTCGCTTTCCGGAGTCATGTTACGGCGGTTCCCGCTCTCCGGTTGCTGATTGCGCTGATCGTCCGGTCGAGCTTGTTGCTGCGGATGTTCCCGATCTTGCTGTCGATCTTGTTGCTGCGCTTTCTCCGGCGCCTGAGGTTGTTCCGGATGCTGTGCCGGTTCCGGCCGGGTCTCCTTCGGCTCCTGCGGAGCATTCGGCGGCCGCTCACTAGGATGCTCATCCTGCCCCGCCGCACTCAGCACCGCACCTAACACGAACGAAAGACAAATTCCGCTTACCAGAGCGAATCGCTTCATAGTGGTCCTCGCATCACTTTCGGCTACAAACCAGATGCGGAGAGAAAGCGAATTGTTGTCAGCTAAGGATTTCGATGTAGTCGATGGGAGTCCTGTGTGGCGCGGGCGCCCCGCCCGCGAACTCTGGCCAGAATTTCTATCGTTCAAGTCTCCTCAGAAATCGCCAAATTGAAAACTTGTCATCCTGACTCGCGCGTTTCTTGCGCCGCAAAGGACCTATGCAATTTGCTTGCAGATGCTGAGGATTTTCGCGAGAACCGGTAGAGAGCCCCTCGGAGAAAAAGATTTTGAACAATCAGGGCTTGGGATGAGCGATGGATCTATTTCGCTTCCCGCGCCACCATCTTCCCCGACTCTTCCTTCTCGATATAAGCCCAAGGAACTGTGGGATCATGCGTGAACACCGTCAGCCAGCGCTCCGGCAGCGCCCGCGCATAATATTCCTTCTTGCTAGCAATCGTATCCAGCGGATAAAGATCAAACCCCATTCCCCAGGTCACATCAATATGCGCCGTAGTAGGCATCAGATCAGAGATGTAGCAAGCCGTAGGAACGAGAGAATTGGGACGCCCCATGTCTCGCTGCCTTTGCGAGACATGGGAACTCTCGCCGCCTGTCACAACGCGGTCATCTTTACCCTCCGGGAAGGGCACGGCTTTAGACGTGCCGTTAAGATCTGCAGAAGACGGGGCTTGAGCCCCTGAGGGCGGCCGCACAAGAATCCCCTGCATGCTCGCCGTATGCCCGCGAAACGTCCTCACCGAAATCCCCGGCACAATCTCCTCTCCACCTTTGAGCAAAGTCATCCGCCCACTCTCGACCAGCGGATCGTAATTCTCCGGAATGTAGCTGATCACATCCCGATCGCTCGGCTTTCGCGCATACTGCCACTCGCCTTCCGGCGCGTAGTACTTCGCCTTCGGGAACGTAGGTACGATCTTCCCATTTTTGTCGCGAACGGTATTCCATCCGCAATGATCGAAATGCAGATGCGAATTGATCACGATGTCGATATCTTCGGGCGCTATCCCGGCTGCTGAAAGATTGTCGAGCAGTTGGGCCGGCTGCCCATAAAACTTCCGCATCCGTTCCGAGAGTTTGTTCCCCATCCCGGTCTCTACCAGCACAGTCTGCTTGCCAGTGCGCGGATGTTCCGAACGAACGACCAGCGAATTCAGCCCGGCCGTGCAATAGTTGTTCTCATCGGCCGAAACCCGTTTCGACCACATCACCTTCGGGATAACCCCGAAGAAGGCCCCACCATCCAGCGGATATGTCCCATCCGAAAAAACACTAAGCTCAAAATCTCCAAGCGCAAGCCGATGCATCTTTTCAGTGTGCCACATCCATTTTCACCACGGAGTCACGGAGCCACAGAGAAAACCCAAGTATTGGTATTTCTCCGTGTCTCTGTGTCTCCGTGGTGGATTTGCACTTACAAGAGATTTCCACAGCCGAGGTCGCCAATCGTGTGACATCTGACCTTGCGCACGAGTCCGCAATTCTGTCATGCTCCACGACGGCGACGCCGTGGCTGATGAAAATCAGTGGAGGTTGGCCGAAGCTAAGTCTCTGCGGCTCAAGATTTTACCCGCAAGTCATTGAGCCCCACAGATTATTTGCCAATTTCCCGCTAACTTCCTGATTCCAGAGATCCAAGGGGGAGGGGGTGGGGTAATAAATCCAGTAAACCTTCCCAAATTGGAACTCAAAATCTTCTCAATTCCCCAAAAATTCCTGCCGGCTCATTTCACAATCCGCCGAACTGTCCTTGACGCAACTCAGGACTCACGACTCAGGACCAGCTGAATCCCTCATTCATCTAATAGGTAGTAGCTAAAAACAAACGAATCACGGAGCTAGTCATGATCACCATTCGTCCCGCAGCCGAACGTGGAGGAGGAAACCACGGTTGGCTCAACACCAAACACACTTTCAGCTTTTCCGATTATTGGGATCCAAAGTGGATGGGTTTTCGTTCGCTGCGCGTTATCAACGAAGACCACGTCGCGCCAAACACCGGATTCCCAACTCATCCGCATCGCGATATGGAAATCATCACCTACGTTCTCGCCGGCAAGCTCGAACACAAAGACAGCCTCGGAACCGGATCGGTGATTCTTCCTGGCGATGGACAGCGCATGACCGCTGGAAGCGGCATTCGCCACAGCGAATTCAATCCATCGACCACAGAAGAAGTCCATCTTCTGCAGATCTGGATTCAGCCCGAGAAAGCTGCTCTTCCGCCGAGCTATGAACAGAAAGCTTTTCCGGAAGCCGAGAAGCAAGGCAAACTGCGCCTGATCGCCTCGCGTGATGCGAGCAACGGATCCGTGAAGATCAATCAGGACGCACAACTCTACGTCACGCTCCTGAAGCCCGGAGAACAGGTCACGCACGAGTTCGCCACAGGCCGTTTCGGCTGGCTGCAAGTCGCGCGAGGCGCAGTCGAGTTGAATGGCAAAAAGCTGAATCAAGGCGACGGAGCAGCAATCAGCGACGAGAAAAAGCTGACCGTTAAAGGCACAAAAGACGCAGAAGTCCTGCTCTTTGATCTGGCGTAAGAACTCACCACAGAGGACTCACAGAATCCAAGAGGTTTACCCTGTGAACCTCTGTGACCTCTGTGGTGAAAGCTTTTATGCAGCAGCCCAAAGGCGTAGTCGCGATAGCAGCCTTGTTCGCAATAGCAGCGATCTATCTCTGCGCGATCGGTGCAATTCGGCTGATTTCTCCGGGCGCAATTTCCCTGATGTCGGCAAAGTATTTTCTCTATGGACTGGAACTCGCCGGACCAATCATGATCCTGATCGGAAGCGCAGTCTACGCAATCGTCGCTTGGGGATTGTTCAGGCTGCAGAATTGGGCTCGCTGGAGCGCGATGCTGATCATCGCGTTCAGCCTCGCTCCGCTCGTACCAAAGATTTCGATGGCAGAGTTAGGCGTTCCAGTTCTCTGGTATGGATTGCAGATGGCATTGCGCGTAGCAGCAGCCTGGTATCTAGCGCAAGCACCAAGCGTGCTCGACGCGTTCACAGCAAAGCTCAAATAACCACGGAGACACGGAGTCACAGAGAAACCAATCTTTGCAATTCTCCGCGCCTCTGTGTCTCCGTGGTGAGACTTAGCGTTTGGCCTTCGCCGGTTCTTTCTCGCCGACGCGCTTGCTGACGTCGAAGGCCATCTTACCGGCCTTCTTGTCGGCATCCACGATGACGTGATCGCCATGCAGCACTTCGCCGTCGAGGATCTTCAGCGCCAGTGGATCCTGCACCAGCTTCTGGATTGCGCGCTTCAACGGACGCGCTCCGAAGTTCGGATCGTATCCTTGCGTGAAGAGCAGATCCTTTGCTGAGTCAGTCAGTTCCAGCGAGATCTTGCGATCTGCCAGCAACCGGCGAACATCTTCCAGCCGCAGCTCGATGATCTTGACCAGCTGATCTTTCCCCAGCGGACGGAACACAATGATGTCGTCCACGCGGTTCAGGAACTCCGGTTTGAAGTGCGCATGCAACTGGTTCAGCACTTGTTGCGACGCCTTCTCGAAATCGTCCTCGGAGCGAACACCTTCAGCCTGCAAGAACGCCGACCCGATGTTCGACGTCATGATGATGATCGAGTTCTTGAAGTCAACGACGCGGCCCTTGCCGTCGGTCAATCGGCCATCGTCCATGATCTGTAACAAAACGTTGAACACATCCGGATGAGCCTTCTCGATCTCGTCAAACAAGACCACCGAATACGGACGACGACGCACTTGCTCTGTGAGCTGTCCGCCCTCTTCGTAGCCAACGTATCCAGGAGGAGCGCCGATCAGACGAGCCACAGAATGCTTCTCCATGTACTCCGACATGTCGATGCGAATCAGCGCGTGCTCGTCGTCGAAGAGAAATTCCGCGAGAGCGCGAGCCAGCTCGGTTTTGCCAACACCTGTTGGCCCGAGAAAGATGAATGAACCAATCGGCCGCTTCGGATCGCTCAGGCCTGCACGCGATCGCCGAATCGCATTCGCGACACGCTCCAGCGCCGGATCCTGGCCGATGACGCGCTGACGAAGACGCTCTTCCATCGTGACCAGCTTCTTGACCTCGCCTTCGAGCATCTTCGAGACAGGAATTCCCGTCCACTTGGAGACAATGCGAGCGATGTCTTCCTCATCAACTTCTTCCTTGAGCATGCGCTGCTTGCCAGTGTTCTCCATCTGCTTGGTGAGCTTGGCAAGATCCTCTTCGGCCTGGCGAATCAGGCTGTATCGGATCTCAGCAACGCGCTGCAGGTTCCCTTTGCGCTCTTCGGCCTGCTCTTCGACTTTGAGCTGCTCAATCTTTTCTTTGAGCGCGCGTATGCGCGCGATGGAATCTTTTTCTTTCTTCCAATTCGCCTTCAGCGTGTTCGATTTCTCGCGGATCTCCGCCAATTCCTTCTCGATAACCGCAAGCCGGTCCTTCGAGTTCGGATCATCTTCTTTCTTCAGCGCCTGCTTTTCGATTTCAAGTTGGGTCGCACGCCGTTCGAGCTGATCGATATCGGTCGGCAAAGAATCGATCTGAATGCGTAGCGATGCCGCGGCTTCGTCGATCAGATCGATGGCCTTGTCCGGCAGGAATCGATCCGAAATGTAGCGGTGCGAAAGTGTCGCGGCCGAAACGATGGCGGAATCTTTAATCCGCACGCCGTGATGGACTTCGTACTTTTCTTTCAGGCCACGCAGAATCGCGATCGTGTCCTCGACGTTCGGTTCGCCGACGAAGACGATCTGAAAGCGGCGTTCGAGCGCCGCATCTTTCTCGATGTACTTGCGGTATTCGTTCAGCGTGGTTGCACCGATTGCGCGGAGTTCACCGCGAGCCAGCGCCGGCTTCAACATGTTTGAAGCATCGATTGCACCTTCAGCCGCGCCCGCGCCGACGAGCGTATGTAGCTCGTCGATGAACAGAACGATCTGTCCCTGCGAGTCTTCAATCTCTTTCAGCACGGCTTTGAGCCGGTCTTCGAATTCGCCGCGATATTTCGCGCCGGCCAACATCGCTCCCAGGTCGAGCGCGACGACGCGCTTGTTCTTCAGGACCTCTGGAACATCGCCCGAAATGATGCGTTGCGCCAGGCCTTCGACAATGGCGGTTTTGCCGACGCCAGGCTCGCCGATGAGAACCGGATTGTTCTTGGTGCGCCGCGATAGAACTTGAACGACGCGGCGGATTTCTTCATCGCGTCCGATGACGGGATCAAGCTTCCCGCGGCGCGCCTGCTCGGTCAGATCGCGAGCGTAACGCTCCAGCGCCTGATACTTCGCTTCCGGATTCTGGTCGGTAACTTTCTGCGATCCGCGCACGACGGTGAGCGCCTTCAGGATTGCGTCGTACGTCGCTCCCGCTTGAGCCAGAATCTGCTGGGCCTTGTCGCGCTTCAGGTTCGTGATCGCGAGCAGCAGGTGTTCGGTCGAAACGTACTCATCCTTGAAGTTGCTGGCTTCTTTGAATGCCTGATCCAGCAGCTTGTTGACTTCGTTCGAGAGCGTCGCCTGCGCGGCTTCGCCCGAAACTTTGGGCAGCTTGTCGATCTCGCTATAAACCGAGCTCAAAACGGCTTGCGGGCCAATGCCGATCTTCTCGAGCACTGGCGGGACGATGCCTTCTTTGTCTTCCAGCAACGCCGCAAGCAAGTGCAGCGGCTGCAACTCAGGATTGCCGTGCTCCGACGCGAGCTGATTCGCGCGCTGGACGGCTTCCTGCGCTTTGACTGTAAATTTGTCCCAACGAATTGCCATAAATGTTCCTAAGTTTAATGCTGCTGTACTTCCGACAATACTCTTCTTCCGGAGTACCAGCCCTTTTCTCTCGCTTCAGAGAGCTGCTGAGATGTGAACTCGCGGCCACATACTCCGCAATGATACGGCGGATAATTGATGCAGGTGCAAGGTTGCAGGGCTTTACAAGCACAAAACCTTTTCTCACATTGCGCGTGATTGACTCGGTCGTCGCGCATGCCTGAAACCTCCAGAGATAGCGATGAGGGAATCAAAAAAATATTGGGAGGCGGTCACCTCTGCCGCCTCCCGTGACCTCAGGGGCTAAAGCCCCGCGTCTATCACTTCCTTCTCGCGGCGCTAAAGCGCCGCTCTTCCACGTTCGAAAACGGACGAAGGCGTCCGCCGCTACACGAGCGTTACGCGGCTTTGCTTGGACCCTTGCTTTCGATCTGCTTTTCGGAGCCGACGTTGACCTTGATCTGTTTCGGCTTGGCTTCGGCCTTCTTGGGCAGTTCGATCTTCAGCACGCCCTTGTCGTAGTTGGCCGAAACTTTTTCGGTGTCTACGGTCTGGGGCAGAGTGAAGGTACGGGTGAAGCTGCCGTACTGACGCTCCACACGGCGATAGTTCTCTTCTTTCTCTTCCTTTTCGATTTTGCGCTCGCCGGTGACGGTCAGCGTATTGTTTTCCACGCGGACATCGATGTCCTTTTCCTCGATTCCGGGCACTTCGATCTTCAATGTGACCTTGTGCTCGTCTTCGTAGACATCCACGGCGGGGGCAAAGCTCGAGGTGGTCAGGGACTCATCCCGGCCAGCGTCGTTGTAGGACTCGCGGAACAGACGGTTCATCCGGTCCTGCAGGGTTGCGAATTCACGGAATGGCTCCCAACGGGTTAATACGGTCATGGCTCGATCCTCCTTCGGATATTGGTATTGAACAGAAATTGTTGTCTCTCGTGACCGGCGATTTTGCTTGAGGGCTCACGGCTGCGGTCACTTCATTAGACGCATCGTTAGCGCAAAAGAATCATAAAACTTTAGTGTAATACAGTCAAGTTAAATATTCCTTTGTTTTTCTTTATGTTACGAGCGATATCAGGCACTTTAAATACCCTGTTTCGGGCATATTCAGCAGCACTGGATGGTCCTTGGCCTGACCACGGACTTCGAGGAGTCGCAGGTTTCGGTGAGCGTCCAGCGCGGCCGAAGAAAGCATTTCAAGGAAGCTCGTTTGGCTCACGTGATAGGAACATGAGCACGTCACCAGGATTCCCCCGGGCCGAAGCATTTTCAGGGCGCGCAGGTTGAGCTCTTTGTATCCGCGAATGGCGGAATCGAGGTCTCGTTTGCTCTTCGCGAACGCTGGTGGATCCAGGACGATTGTGTCGTAAAGCTGATTCGAGGCGGAATAGTCTTTCAATAGGTCGAATGCGTTGGCCTCGATCCATTCGATGTTCCGCTGATTGAGGGCGGCATTCTGGTCGGCAACTTCCAAGGCAGGACGCGAACTATCAACGCCGGTCACCTGCTCGCACACTTTGGCAAGATGAAGGGCAAACCCTCCCTGATAACAAAAGACATCGAGCGCTTGTCCGCGAGCATACTGTGTGGCAGCAGCGTAGTTCTCACGCTGGTCAAGGAACGCCCCGGTTTTCTGCCCTTCGAGAGCATCGTAATGAAACTGCACATTGTTCATGGCGAATGTAGTTGCGGTCTTCTTTCCGTGCAGAAGGCCGGAGTCACGGGGTGGGAGAGTTTCGAGTTCCCGCACGCGAGGATCGACGCGTTCGACAACGGATGCGGGATTCAGCTTCGCAGTTAATTCGGAGATGACGCTTTCGCGGACAGGGTTGGCATCCATTGCCTGGGTCAAGATCTGTAGAGATAGGATGTCGTTGTAGCGGTCGACGATGAGTCCGGGAAGCCAATCCGCTTCGGTGAAAATGAGGCGGTAGCCATTCGTGTCCCGCACGAATTTATGGCGGTAGGCAATTGCGTCGGAGATCCGCTGGCGAATCAGAGCGGGCCAGTCCGACACCTGATCGTGAGAGATCATCCGAATTGCGATCTGTGAGGAACTGGAATAGAGCGCTGTTCCGAAGGGTTTGCCGCGCTGGTCGGTGACTGTGACCAGGGAAGCGGGAGGGATGCCATCGGCGGGAGTGACGTCAGATTTGTAGACCCACAAATGGCCGGATTTCAGGCGGGCGGCGCCGCGTGGTGAAACTCTAATCTTGGGGAGACCAGATTCTTTCGAAGTTGGGGGCATGAAGACATGGTAATGCGTGACGGCGATGCACCGGTATTTGACGTCACCGACAACCAAAGTCGCTCTATGCTAGGCTGCCGCCATGAAAAGGCAGCTTGCAATTTTCCTCACTGTAGTCGTTGGTTGTGCTTCTGCTGTTGCGGCGGATGTTGAGATGTTTCGCGGGAACCCGCAACATACGGGAGTGATTGAGGATTCGGCGACGCCTAAAGGAGGTGCATTTATCAACCCAAAGTGGCGCTTCCAAACCGGTGGCAGGATTCGATCATCGGCGGCGCTGGTAAAGGGCGTCGTTTATTTCGGTAGTGACGACGGGTATCTGTACGCGTTGAAAGCTATCGATGGAAGTATGGTGTGGAAGTTCAAAACTGGCGGCGCGGTCTCGTCGTCACCGGCAGTCGCAAAAGGCTTGGTCTATTTCATGAGTGGCGACGGAGTATTCCGCGCGCTCGAAACAAAATCCGGGGAAGTACAGTGGACGGTCGCCACGGGTACATCATTGCCGTTTCAGGGTGGATGGGACTGGTTTCTTTCGTCCCCGGTCCTCTCGGAGAAGAGCGTCGTTTTCGGCGCGGGCGATGGATTGATTTATGCGCTCGATGCCATCTCGGGCAAAAAAGAGTGGACGTTCAAGACAGCAGGACCGGTGCGGGCGACTCCAGCGATTGCCAACGGGATTGTTTACGCCGGTAGCATGGATGGAACGTTGTACGCGCTCGATCTGAAATCGGGAAATCTGAAATGGAAGTTCAAGACGGAAGGAAATCAATATTTTCCGGTGGGTGAGATTCAGTCCACACCCGCGGTCGCGGATGGAACTGTATTCTTCGGGAGTCGCGATGGATGTTTGTACGCAGTCGACGCCGAGACAGGGAAGCAACGCTGGCGTTACTCGAATGAAGGGAACTGGGTGATCTCGTCGCCCGCGGTTGCCGACGGATTGGTGATCACGGGCAATTCCGATGGGGAGTACATTCACGCCATCGATGAGCAGACTGGAAAAGAAAAATGGCGACGGGATACAAAGATCAACGTGTTTTCGTCGGCGATAGTGATCGGCGGGTCTGTCGCGATTGGTGATTTTTACGGGAAAGTCTGGTTCCTCGATCTGAAGACCGGAGAGCCTAAGTCCGTCTACTACTTCGAGGAGAGAGTCAACGCGTCGCCGATCGTCAGCGATGGCGTGCTGTATATAGGTTGCGAAGACTACAACTTCTACGCTTTTCAGTAAGACGTACCGCTTTTGATAGGACGTCCGTTTAGCTGGCGGCGTGCTCGGAAGGTGCGGCGGGGACAGCTTGTTTCGTGTGGGAGCCGGAGGATGCTTCATGGCGAGCGGCATCCAGATCAGAGTTTAGTGAATCAAGGATCACCATCGGAAGTTCTGCGCCGAACTCGTCGAGTTCTTCCTCGCTCCAGTTGCCGTTCAGGCGCGTGGATCCGGTGATGTCTTCCGGAAAAGCTTCGCGGTAGTTGCCTTCGCGAATAAGGATGTCGCCGAGTAACCGTCCGGTGTGAACGTCATAGACACGGCGGCTGGCTTGCCCTCCGGCGTTGGTCAGGCAGAGAAGAACTTCACCGTCAGTCGCGAATTCGGGACGGTAATACCAGGCTTGCGGTGCATCGATCTTGGGGTGATGGCGCTTGGGCCTATGAGCAGTTTCGGTTTTTTCGACCAGTTCTTCCTTCGGATTGAAGTAGAGAATGCGCTGGCAGGAATCGCAGATTACAGTTTCCTTGCCCGAGCGGACGTCATTGTAAGTCTGCGGCCGCAGCATCACCTGGCACGCCATGCATTTGTGATCGCGAACCTCGGAGATGCCGCTGCCGCGGAATTTCGAAACGCGCTCGTAATGCCGAAGCAGGTCTTCGCGAACTCCGGTGCGGAGTTGATCCCGCTTGCCCCTGGCTTCGCCAAGCAGCTTTTCGTCTTCGGCCGTACGCTGGCGCGCCTGCTCTTTTTCCTTTTCGATCTCGGCAGTTTCGGCTTTCAGTTCTGCCTGCGCCGCTTTGACTTCCTTGTCGCGCGCGTCGGCATTCACCATCAGTTCAAGGATCTTGTCCTCGTTCGCGGTGATTTCTTTTTCAGCGAACTGAATTTCGTGCAGAAGCGCTTTGTATTGATCGTTGGTCTTTACGTCAAGAGATTGGTCGCGATACTTGGAGATCTTGCCGCGGAGGTCGCTGATGTTGGTTTCGAACTTGCGGCGGGCTGCATCGTCGGCCTTGACGGCGCCCTGAGCTTTCTCGAGCTGAGCTTTGGTTCCGGCGAGTTTCTGTTCGATCGTGGCGACGCGTTTGGGTAGTTCGGCGATTTCGTCGTGCAGGCGGCGGATTTCCTTGTCTACATCCTGCAGTTTCAGCAGATTTTCTATGTCTGGAAGCATCCGGAATAGCTTGATTTTACCACGCTAACTGGCCTTTTCCGCTGACAATCGACGCGGAAGACAGCGCGAAATCGCTCACCTCGGGAGCACTGAGGGCCACGGAGGAAGCTTTCTTCGACGACCTAACTCGGTGTTAAACTCGTTCCTTCGCTTTGGCGCTGTTATTTCTTGCCTGAGAGGTCACTTCGTGAAAATACGGAACCATTTTCTGGCTTGTCCCGTCCTGCTTGCAGTTTTTGTGCTGTCCGTCTTTTCAAGTGCCCAGAATGCTCCTACTAAGCCCCTGACGATTGATGCGATATTTCAGCCGGGAGGGCTGGCCGGGCGCGGCCCTGAGACCTCAGAATGGAGCCCGGATGGAACAAAGTTTTCTTTCGTGCAGCGCGATGTCAAGGGAGAGCAAGGCGAGTTGTGGTATGTAGACCCGGCGACCGGCGAGAAAAAGGTATTGGTCAGCGCGGCGAAGCTGGCTTCACTCGATCCGGATGTGAACAAGGTCAAGAATGAGCGCGAGAAAGAACGGCTCACGCGCTACCACGTCGCTGCGTATTTGTGGGCTCCGGATTCGAAGCACATGCTGTTCGATTCCCAGGGGCAGCTTTGGCTCTATGACCTGGGCAATGAGACGGCAGTGCAGTTTACGTCGGCGCCCGATCCAAGCGGCGATCCGAAGTTCTCTCCCGACGGAAACCATCTTGCTTCCGTGCGCAAGCACAACCTGTATGTCAGGCCAGTGAACGGCAAAGACGAAAAGCAGCTCACCAAAGACACGGACGAGAATCTTCTGAACGGCGATATCGATTGGGTCTACGCAGAAGAGTTGGGCGTACGCAGCAATTATTTCTGGTCGCCGGACAGTAAACAAATCGTCTTCTTGCACATGGACGAAACGAAGGTGCCCACGTATCCCATCACCGACTGGATACCGACGCATCCCACGGTTGATCAGGAGAAATATCCGAAGGTGGGCGATCCGAATCCTGTGGTGAAGCTCGGCGTCATCGACGCGGACAAGGGCAAGCCGCGTTGGATCGCGCTCACTAGCAATGAAGACACGTACATTCCGCGCTTCGGATGGGTCAATGCAAGCGTGATCTGGGCCGAGGTGCTGAACCGTACTCAAGACAAAATGGATTTGTACTTTGTCGATGCCAAGTCTGGAAAGTCACGGATCGTTCTGACGGAGGACACACCCGGCGCCTGGATTGATTTCGAACATGTCGAGGTGAAATTCCTGAACTCGGGCAGCCAGTTCCTGTGGCCGAGCTGGCGCGACGGCAACATGCACATTTACCTCTACAGCTTTGACAAGCAGAATCCGATGGGTGCGGATGCGAAGCTCGATCGGCAACTGGAGAAAGGCGATTACGAAGTGCTGGGGATCGATGGGGTGGACGAAGCTTCGAACACAGTGTTCTTTGAAGCGAACAAGGATGATCCGCGCCAGCAGCATATCTATTCCGTGAAGATGGATGGATCTGAACTGAAGGACCTAACGCCTCAGGAAGGTATTCACTTTGGAAACTTCAGCGACAATGGCAAGCATTACACGCACATGTCCTTCGGACCGCATGCCTCGCCGAGTCTGGAGTTGTGCGCCGTGGGCGGTGCGTGCAATTCCGTTTGGAAAGCACACGACGAGATTGCCGAGTACGGATTGCGTGATCCGCAGTTCCTTGAATTCAAGGCAGACGACGGCACAACGCTCTACGGCCGTTTGTTGCTGCCTGCGGAGTCCCCGTCAGGCAAGATTCCGGTCATCGTGAATATCTACGGCGGCCCAGCGGGACAGACAGTTCGCAAGGGAACGCCGGATGCATTCGATGAAATCCTGTCGCGCAAAGGATTTGCCATTTTTTCTGTCGATAACCGGGGCACGCCAGGCCGCGACAAGAAATTCCAGACTGCCATTCGTCACGAGTTCGGCGCCGTAGAACTGAAAGATCAGCTCACAGCTCTTGATCAGCTATTGGAGCGGTTCCCGCAGCTCGATAAGGACCGTATTGGCATCTGGGGCTGGTCGAACGGCGGGTCGATGACGCTCTATTCCATGACCCACTCCGATCGATTCAAGGCGGGAGTGGCCGTCGCTCCGGTAACAAGTCAGGTTAACTACGACTCGATCTACACCGAGCGCTACATGGGCCTGTTGAGTGAAGACAAGGCAGGCTACGAGATGTCGGACGTGACGAAAGCCGCAGATAAGTTGCATGGAGCTCTGCTGCTCGTGCACGGCACGAGCGACGACAACGTTCACTTCCAGAACAGCATTCAAATGATCAACGCGCTGATCAACTCCGGGAAACAGTTCCGGCTGATGATCTATCCGAACAAGACGCACTCGATTGCCGGAAAAGATGCGAGGGTGCATCTGTTCACCATGATTGAGGATCACTTTGAGAGGGAGTTGAAGTAAGACAGTACTCAGTACTCAGATACCCGGCCGGTACAGTGTGATTAACCAGTTATCATTCTGAGCGAAGCGAAGGACCTCTGCATTTTGCCTGCAGTGAGGCACTGTCGGCGAGGTGCATGGGGCCTTCGGCGCGAAAGGACCGCCTCAGGATGACAACAAATCTTGTGATTAGTTCCGGCGGACTACTTGTTCTTCTCAGCCTTCTTCGAGCTGCTTTCCTTCGTAGTCGATTCCGACTTCTTTTCTTCCTTTTTCGTCTCCTTGGAGTCCTTGCTGCCGGATTCTGAAGACGGAGCGCTCGACTTCTTGGCGTAGTCGGTTACATACCAGCCGGAACCCTTAAACTGCACGGCGGGTGCAGAGATCGTCTGTTCGACCGGTCCTCCGCATTCGGGGCATTTCTTGACCGGCTTATCGGAGAACTTCTGGATTTTTTCAAAGCGATGGCCGCACTTCTTGCATTGATATTCGTAAAGTGGCATGGATGTGAGACGGTTGTGAGGGACAAACCAGTTTCATCTCGATTCTATGGAGGAAGCGAGTTCGCGTCAATTTTTCGGTAAGTGGCGGAAGCTGACTAAACTTCTTAACCACGAAGTATCAGGAAGGAAGGCATGAGCAGGCTTCCTTCGCGTCCCTTTGAGCCCTTTGTGGTTAGTCGTTCGCGAGCCGTTTTGGCGCTGTATTGCGCCATGCCGCCCGAATTGCTTTTGCCAAGACATCCTTCTTAGCCGCTTTCAGGAGCACGCTTGTAGCTCCGCGGCTTCCCCAGACGCCTTTCACGGGAACGAAGGCCTCCGGATAATCCTTCGAGAAGTAATGCTGCTCTTCTGGCGATAGCTTGACCATGCCTCGCGTTTTATCGGGATAGCCGAGCGTAGCGAAGATCTTTCCCGCAACGCGAAAGTCCGGATGATTCATGTGGGAGCGCTCTTCGACTTCGGGCAACGACAAGGCAATTTTGCGGAAATCGTTCGCGGTCATCGATGGCTCCTCGGGTCGTACGTTAGCACAACGCAGGAGCGGCAGAGAAAGGTACGCAGGTGAAGCAATATGTTCTGCGCCGAAGAAAAGGCCGGGGATTTCTCCCCGGCCTTGGGATACTGAGCCTTTACATACAAGATACGAACTACGCGGTGCGGGCCAGGTCGAAGCGATCGTGGTTCATGACTTTCGTCCACGCCGCCACGAAGTCTTTCACGAACTTCTCTTTCGCGTCCGAGCAGCCGTAGACCTCAGCGATCGCGCGCAGTTGGGAATGGGAGCCGAAGATCAGGTCGACACGGCTGGCAGTCCACTTGCGTTCATTCGTTTTGCGGTCACGACCTTCGTAGATGGCTCCAGAACCGTTGGACTCCGTCGAAGGCTGCCATTGCGTCCCCATATCAAGCAGGTTGACGAAGAAGTCATTCGTGAGCATCTCTGGCCTCTTGGTGAACACGCCGTGCTTGGAGTTCCCGGCATTTGCACCCAGAACGCGCAGCCCACCAACCAGGACCGTCATCTCAGGAGCGGTCAGGCGCAGTAACTGTGCCCTGTCCACTAACATCTCTTCCGGCGAAAGGCGCTTGGCATGGAAATAGTTGCGGAAGCCGTCTGCTTTCGGCTCGAGAGGCTCGAAAGATTCGACGTCGGTCTGCTCTTGGGATGCGTCCATGCGTCCCGGAGTGAATGGGATCTTCACATCCTGTCCCGCGGCGTTCGCGGCTTTTTCAATCGCCGCATCGCCGCCGAGAACGATCAGGTCCGCCAAAGAAACCTTCTTGCCACCAGACTGAGAAGCGTTGAACTCCTTCTGAATGGCCTCGAGTTTCTGCAATACCTTTTCTAGTTGAGCAGGCTGGTTGACCTCCCAATCCTTCTGCGGTTCCAGGCGAATGCGCGCGCCGTTCGCCCCACCGCGCTTGTCGGAGCCGCGGAAAGTCGATGCCGAAGCCCACGCCGTCGAAACCAATTGAGAGACGGACAGACCAGACGCCAAGATTTTAGCTTTGAGAGCGGTGACATCCTGCTCGTTGATGAGCGGATGATTCACTGCAGGAATCGGATCTTGCCACGACAGCGTCTCCTTGGGAACAAGTGGCCCAAGATAACGCTGGATGGGTCCCATATCGCGGTGTGTCAGCTTGAACCATGCTCGTGCGAAAGCATCTGCAAACTGATCCGGATGCTCATAGAAACGCCGTGAAATCTTTTCGTACGCGGGATCAAACCGCAGGGAAAGATCGGTGGTCAGCATGGTTGGTGCGTGGTGCTTCGAGGGATCATGTGCGTCGGGAATCGTGCCAGCGCCGGCACCATTCTTCGGCGTCCATTGATGTGCGCCAGCAGGACTCTTGGTGAGTTCCCAGTCGTATTTGAATAGGTTCTCGAAGAAGTTGTTGCTCCACTTGGTTGGAGTTGTGGTCCAGGTGACCTCCAGGCCACTGCCGATCGCGTCTCCAGCTTTTCCAGTCTTAAATTTGCTCCGCCAGCCAAGCCCCTGCTCCTCGATCATCGCCGCTTCGGGCTCGGCGCCTACATTGTCCGCAGGTCCAGCGCCGTGCGTCTTGCCGAAAGTGTGACCGCCAGCGATCAAAGCGACGGTTTCTTCGTCGTTCATCGCCATGCGGAGGAAGGTTTCGCGAA
>Ga0335081_10002153_pt1 | contig 30883 bp, 24 predicted proteins | sample Lox_Sample_35_FD_206713 | JGI IMG/M metagenome (GOLD analysis project Ga0335081, IMG submission 206713) | Soil microbial communities from Loxahatchee National Wildlife Refuge, Florida, United States - Lox_Sample_3.5 | ecosystem: Environmental > Terrestrial > Soil > Wetlands | place: USA...
CGGGGAAATTTTTCGGGATCGTGCGGCCCGGCGACGGCGTTCTTGACGCGGCGCGAAGGCTTTTGTATCTCCAGTACCGCATCGTTGCCGAACAGTACGGCGGCATGCTCACCGGGGAAAGCGACGAGCCGCTCCATGACGCCCGCGTGGCCCTGCGCCGGCTCCGTTCCTGCCTGCGCCTTTTTGCGCCGTTCCTCCCGGCGAAAACCTGCCGCGCCATCGATGAAAAAATCGCATCGATCGCGCTTGCGCTTTCGCCGGTGCGCGACAACGACGTTTGGCGCGCTTTCCTGTTTTCCCGGCGGATGTCGGACCGCTTTAGGGGCAGCAGCGATTTCGTCCACTTCTGCGCGCTGCAGTCGCGCATGAAAAAAGCCGACCAGCAGGCGTTGCGGAAAATCCTGGCCGGCCGTGAGTATACCGCTCTTATGCGTCACATCAACCGCTTCCTGCGGATCGAGCTTCCGCAGAAGTCAAATAAGCCGCAGGTCCCGCTTGCACCGTTTGCCGGCCGCAGGCTCGCCGCTCTTTACTTTGAGGTATTGTCGCGGCCGGGCGTGAAACCCGACTATGACGTGAAGCAGATGCACCACCTGCGGAAGCTGTGCAGGCGCGGCCGCTACTGGTCCGAGTTCTTCGCGCCCGTACTCGGCAGACCTGCGGCGCTGTTTGCCCGCCGCTTCAAGGCGCTCGCCGACACGCTCGGCGACCTGCACGACACCGACATGGCGCTCCTGCGCCTGCGCCAGCAGGATTCCCCCGCGGCGCCACAGCTTCTTTTGGCGCTTTCTGCCAGTAAGCGCGTGATCCTCGCCGCGTTCCGCCGGTCGTGGCGTTCCCTGCGGATGTCGTCGATGCTGTATGCGGCGGCCGCGCTGTTTGGTCAGGGCAAAAGCAATGCCGCGTTTCTCCACCTCGTGCGCCATGCGACCGCGGCCGCAACCGGCGGTGAAAAACGCCGGCTTGACACGCAGGGAATACGCGAGGCGCAGACCGCGGGCCGCGCCCTGTCGCTCCTCCAGTGCCGGCCGGGCGTCCTCGCGTCGAGCCCGCTTGCGCGCGCGCACGACACCGCGGCGGTCCTGGCCCAGAATTTCTCGTTCAACGCGCCGGTGACGAAAAAGCAGTGCCTCCTGCCCGACGCCGACGTCGCCGACACACTTGCCTGGCTGAAAACCATTCGCCAGAAGTCCGCAGTATGCGTGGGGCACATGCCGCACCTGGCGCATTTGTCAAAGGCGCTGCTTAAATCCGGCCGGGGAGCGCCGGTTGAGTTCAAAAGGGCGTCGGCGTGCTGCATCTCGTTTGCAGGGAAGATGGAGCCGGGAAAGGGAGCGCTTGAGTGGTACTTTACACAGAGGAAGATGAAACGGATTGTGGAAAGGATTACCGGAAAACTGTAACCTCATTCCGTTTGATCAAACAACGCGATCTGTCCTTCGAAAACCCCGCACGCTTTTAAACTTTATTCCGCCTTCACCTTCGTCCTCACCGGCGTCGCGCCCGTCACCGGCATTTTAACGTCGATCTTCTTCGACGACTTTATCGCATCCACCAGTTTCCTTTCGGGAACCGTAAACCGCGCCGTGGAGAATTCCGGCACGTTGTACACCTTGATGAACGAATCGTAGAACTCCGGGTCGGCCTGGGGCATGATGAACGGTTTTGACGAGGCGCCGGCGGCGTCGATGCGGCAGAGGTAGATCCGCGCGAGGATGCCGCCGTCCCTCTTGCTTGTAAAGGCGATCCACCGGCCGTTGGACGACCACGTGTGCCACGATTCGGAAAAACCGCTGTTGGCCGAAAGCGGCAAATACGCCCTGGTGGAGAGGTTCATGAGGTACAGGTCGCTGGAATGTTGCAAGTACGGCGACGGCCCGTAACGGTGCATGCAGAACAGCACGAATTTTCCGTCGGGTGAAACGCGCGGCTGTGTGATGCTCAGGCCGGTGGTCTCGGACGAGAGCACCACTTCGGGATCGCCCCAGGTACCTGTTTTCTCGTCGTAGGAAATCCGCATCAGGTTGTAGCGAAGCTTTTCAAGCCCGGGCGGCGGCACGGTTTTAAAATCCTTCCACGGGACGGGCGCGCTGGAAAAATACAGGTATTTCCCGTCGGGCGCCCAGCAGGGCCAGGTTTCGAGCTCTTCCTCTTTGTAAATCTGGGGCACGGTCACGACGCTGTGCTTCACGGCATCGTAGACCACGAGGCCCGACGTGAGGTCGAAGGCGTCGCGGAGGTCCCGCCATGCCGCGTGAAAGCACTGGTTGATCTTGTTCAGCGAGCACACCGCGAGCTTTCCGCTCGGGTGCCACGAGGAATAGCCGAGCTTCGTGTTTATCTTCGTGATCGCGCCGTTTTCCACGACCAGCGCGGAATTGCCCAGGTCCTGCGTGCGCACGTGGAACATGGCCCGTGACGGATCGTTGTTGCACAGCGTGTGGCAGTTGCAGCAGCCCGGGAAAAAGTTGCGCGCGTTAAGCACCTCCGATTCCCGGTTCGTCTCGAGGTCGCGTTGATAGATGCAGAGATCGCGCGAAAAATTGTACAGCACGCTCAGGGTGCGGTACACCAGGTACGGGTCGATTTTTTCAAAGGCAATGGAGTCCTCGACCGTTTTATATCTGCTCCACGCCCCCTTGTTTCGCGCGAAAACGTCGATGTGAAGCGGCTTCCCCGCATTGTTCGAAAGGAGCGCGGCCCATTTCTTTTGGGGAATGACGACGCGCGGTCCCGGCGCGAACAGATCGATCGGCGTTCCGCTGGTCGAGGAAATACGCACAAAGAACGCTGACCCGCGCTCGCCGATCACGAAATTGAGCGGCCCGATGTTCGGCGGGACCTTGACGCCGTTGTAATCAGGACGCATCGATGGTAGGCGGTCAACCGCAGTGCTGCGTTGGCTTATATCGGAAAAGTGTCCCCTGCAGCAGCCAATGCCGGCGGCAACGCACAAAAGAATGATATACACTGCGACGCGCCTCACTGTTTTCCTCCGGGGATGAAACCGAACGTGTAGAAGTAAAAGTAGGTGTTCCCGAATTCTTTCAGAAGGGCCTTTTCCGCGCCCGGACGGTTTCCGTATGCGTCAAGCGCTTGAATAAACCGGTCGCCGCGTTCGAACGTTTCTTTGGCAATGCCGGCCTTCGGCAGCACCAGGCCCGCCGATGAATCCGGGTGTTCCCGCTGGTAAACGACAAGCGCCTCCTGATAAAGCCGCGGCGTTTCCGCGTAGCCGAAATCATCGACACGGTACAGCAGTTTCGCCACCTTGTCGGGCCTGCGCGAAAGCAGGTAGTATGCCATGAGGTATTCAAAGGCCATTTTGTTCGCGTGGTTGCTCCGCAAAAGGCTTACCAGCAGTTTTTCCGCGCTGACGTTGTTGAGAATGAAATCCTCACGGTCCATCAGCGACCGGAGCCGCGCGACCTCGGGGTCGGCATGACATAAAGGATCCTTTGCGATTTGATCCAGAAGGCGGCCCGCCGCAATGCCGTACTGCGGCGCATGCCTTAACTTTTGCAAATAGGCTCCGGCAAGCTCCATGTTCCCGCGCGCGATCTGCACCCGTGCGCGAGCGTACATGAGGAAGGGGTGCGGTCCCATGTTTTCCATGGCCTCCCCCAGGAGCTTTTCCGCGAGCGCGGTTGAGCCGAGGTCGAGGGCGACGTCGGCGCCGAGGGCCCAGGCGGGAAAGTACACCAGCCACGACATGTTGAAGAGCAGCAGCGGCTCGGGATCGCATGACTGGGGGAACGAAAGCATGTTCGAGGAAAACTGCCCGGTGTGAAACAGCGCGCGGTAGATCGCATGGGTGACCATGAGCTGGGTGTTGGTAGACCTGGCCGGGAAATCCCTGAAAATGGCCGATTTTCTCATGTCAAGTATTTTGTCCCACTGCCCGTAACGGGTGTAGTGCAGCGCCTGGCCGAGGCCGCGGATGTTCTCCGTCGTGCTGCTTTGAACGGTGAAGACCATCACGCCGGCGAGGAGGGCGGACGTCATTAAAAAACCCGCGACTGCTGAAATGGTTCCAGCATTAGGAGTCTTTTTCGCATTTGTTTTTTTATCCGTTATGGGTAAGCCGGATAAAAGCGCGATGGCCAATGGACACGAGTAAAGGTAGAGGACCGGTCTTTTCACGTCAAACATCGTGGAATAATTGAAAACCTGGTCAAAAGGGAACATGGAGAATTTACAAATGATGACGATGCCGACAACGCACAGGCCGGCAATAAAGGTCGGAAAAAAGGATTTTGACGAATGAAATTCGCAAAGCATGCCGGCCGCCAAAAATAAAAGCCCCGGCAGGCTGAAGGCGTAATAGGAGAGAAGTCCCAGAATAAAAAAAACAACGGGGCGGAGCCTAGACAAACCAGACGGCACGCGCTGAAACAGCGCACAGAGCGCAAGCGATCCCGCCGCCGCGACGATGGCGGGGAAATAATGCATTTCGTACCGTGACACGACCGCAAGCAGCAGCGCCGGCGGTACATACCAGATGAACGAAAGAAACGAAGGCAGGGAGCCGCCGGCCTTTTTTCCGACTGCGATCGGCAGGTAAAACAGCAGCCAGGCCATGCCGGTAGTGAGCAGCGCGCCGAGCCACGGGAGCCCGCACGCCTCGACGAGAAGCGTGATGGTCAATTTTGTCAACCCGCCGGGAACCGATGCTATTCCGGCGGCATATTCTTTTGTAAACTCAAAGAGATAGGAAAACTTATGGGCGCCGTTGAAGGTATAGATGACGCCCGGCTGGACGTAGAAGAGAATGAACAGGTAATAGGCCGAGAAGAAAAGGAGTGCCTGGAAAAACGGAAAATCCCGCTTTAACAACCCGCTCTTGAGACCGGAAACATTCATAAGCTTCTTGTTGACAGGTTGAGAAGGTTTAACAATCTATTATCAATGAAAAGACTGACATCTGCATATCAATGGATTTTCTTCATCATTTTCTCGGAAATCTCTGCGGAAAATTCTTACCCTTCCAACAGGAAAAATAAGCGAGTTCATCCGGAAATTCAAGCCGGATGAATTGCGAGGAAGCGCCTGATCATCTCATTTTCGGAATCCACCGGGGAACTGATTTGCAATACTTCTCGTAAGCCTCACCGAACTTCTTCTTCAACTTCGGTTCCTTATAGAGCGTGATAAAAAGATGAAACGCCACAAATGCCGCGGCAGCGTATCCGAGAAGCCATATCGATTTGAACCAAAAGAAGTAACCAATGAAAATGGTCAACACGCCAAGGTAAATAGGATTGCGAACCTGGCGATAAACGCCGGTGACGACAAGTTTTTTCGGCGGGTCGACCGGCGCGGGCGTGCCACGGCCCTTGAACGTGAATTCCCAGAAGCACCACAGGACGGTCACCGCGCCGATGATCCAAAGGGGAAATGCCAGAAAGGCAAAAATGCCCGTTTCGATTTGCGGACTTTTCGGAAGAAGGGCAAAGGGAACGTAGCCCGCGCCGAGACCTGCCGCGAAAATGAGAAATAAAAAAGATTTGATGGCGGTCACGATATTTCCCGTCGCTGCGGGTCACTTCTTCCGCAAGGCGTCCATTGCCAGCCCCACTGCTCCGTGCGCGTCGAACGCCTCTTTGTAAAGCGCCGCGTCGACCGGTTCTATTTTCTGCAAGTTCCACGCACCGGGCAGGTAGATCACCGGCTTGCCGAGATCGAGCGCCAGACCTATTTCGCTGAGCGTGCCGAACTTCCCCGGAAACGCGACGAGCACGTCGGACGCGTGCACCACGAGCGCGTTGCGCGCAACGCCCATGCCCGTGGGAATCACGATCTGCACATACGGATTTGCCGCGCTCTTATCCGCTCCCGGAATGATGCCCACCACAACGCCGCCGTTTTCGGACGCTCCCCTGCTCGCCGCTTCCATGACGCCGCCGAGCCCGCCGCACACGAGTACCGCGTTGTTGTTGGCGATGTACCTGCCTACTTCATAGGCAATCTTGAGCGTTTCTTCGGAAGCTTCAGATCCGCCTATCACGCCGATTGCCGGGTTTACTTTTGCCATTCAGAAGTCCTTTGCTTTAACTTGATTCAAGAATTCACCGCAGAGGCGCAGAGAGCGCAGAGAAAGCCAAAGTCAGAATGAAACCGAAAACACGACATCATTAAACTCTCTCTATTTTTTTCTTTGCGTACTCGGCGTCTCTGCGGTGATGTTTTTTTATGAAAAATCCAAGAGACAAAATCACTCCCCTATTATTTTAATCAGAACCCTCTTTTTTCTTCTTCCGTCAAATTCCCCGTAAAAAATCTGCTCCCACGGCCCGAAATCAAGTTTGCCGGCCGTGACCGCCACCACCACCTCGCGTCCCATGACCTGGCGCTTGAGGTGCGCGTCGCCGTTGTCTTCAGCGCCGTTGTGGCGGTACCTGCTCACGGGTTCGTGCGGGGCGAGTTTTTCGAGCCAGTCATCGTAGTCCTTGAGGAGCCCGGGCTCGTCGTCGTTGATGTACACGCTCGCCGTGATGTGCATGGCATTGACAAGGCAGAGTCCTTCGCGGACGCCGCTCTTTTGGAGCGCGGCCTCCACCTGCGGCGTGATGTTGATGTATTCGCGCCGGGTGTGAGTGCTAAACTCAAGGGTTTCCCTGTATGATTTCATGATTTCCTCAAGAATGACTCACCACGGAGACACAGAGGACACAATGAATCTATACAACCCATTTTTTTCCCTGTGCTCCCTGCGGTGAATTTTATCATAAACCTAATTTCGCAAGCCTCTGCTTCAATTCACCGCCCTGCTTTTCGTTGCCCGGCTTTGACAAAAGCGCAAACATGTTCTTCTTGTAGGCCTCGACGCCGGGCTGGTCGAACGGGTTCACGCGCAGCAGGTAGCCCGAGAGCGCGATGGCCTTCTCGAAAAAGTAGAACGTCTGGCCCAGCGTCTCCTCGCCCCTGTCCGCAAGCGTGATGGTGGCGCACGGCACGCCGCCGTCAAGGTGCGCAAGGAGGGTGCCGCGGTACGCCTCGGCGTTCACGTCCTCGAAGCTTTTTCCCGCAAGGTAATTGAGCTCGTCGCTGTCGTCGGAAAGTTTCGGCAGCTTCATCGACGATGCGGTCTTCTTGAGCACCACGAAGGTCTCAAACACGTTGCGCACGCCTTCCTGCATCCACTGCCCCAGCGAGTGCAGGTCGGTGGTGTAATCCACGGACGAGGGGAAAATGCCGGTAAGGTTCTTTCCCTCGCTTTCGCCGGCAAGCTGCTTGAACCAGTCGCCCAGGTAATGCAGCTGCGGCGCGAAAAGCGCCATGACCTCGGTGGTCTTGCCGCGGCGGAAAAGAATGTTCCGGGCGGCGGCGTAGCGGCCGGCGATGTTTTTCGCAAGCGATTTTTCACTGCAGAATCCCATTGCCTCTTTTGCGCCCGCGAGCATTTTGCTTATGTCAAGGCCTGCCATCGCGCAGGGGAAAAGTCCCACGGGCGTGAGCACCGAGAACCTGCCGCCCACGTCCGAGGGAATAACGAACGTTTCATATTGTTCCTCATCGGCGAGCTTGCGCAGGGCGCCCTTTGCGGCATCGGTGGTGGCGACGATCCGTTTCGCCGCGTCCTTTTTGCCGTAGCGCTTCTCCATCCACTGCTTTACGATACGGAAAGCGATGCCCGGCTCGGTGGTGGTGCCGCTCTTGGAGATCACGTTCACCGCAACGCTCTTGTCCTTGACAAGCTCGAGCAGGTCAGTGATGAAATCGGAATTGATCTGGTGGCCGGCGAAAATCACGCGCGGCTTGCGCAGGTCCTCGAACGACGGCGACACGAACTCGATCGCCGCCTTCGCGCCGAGGTACGACCCCCCGATGCCGATGCAGACGAGCACGTCGGTTTCCGGACGCAGCGCTGCGGCAATGTCGCTTACCTTCTTCACTTCATCCTTGCCGATGGCCGACGGCAGATCAAGCCAACCGAGAAAATCGCTCCCGGCCCCGGTTTTCTTTTCCAGCATTTCCTGGGCGGCCATAAAGGATTCATTATAGGCCTTCCATTCATTTTCTTTGATCCATTCGCCGAGGCATCGGTCGTCGTAGAATATTCTCTGCATAATTCGGTGATTCTCCTCTTTTTTAATTGTTTGTAAATCCGGGCGTTCCCTTCCAACCGCCGTTCGCGGGTGCGCCCAACTGAAGGGGTGAATCTTGTAACTGTCGGTACCCGGCCGCATCCAGGAGAGGAAAGCGCCCGCCCAACTGGGAAGGGCGGAAAGCGCTTCCGAGGACCCCGCGGCCCCGCCAGGGGCGAGGAGGCCGAGGCCTGGGGAGACGACCCTTGGAAGTACCCGAAGGGGTATACCTCTCCCCCGACTCTTGTCTTACAAATATTTCTGTATCGTACTTTTCTCTCTGTCAACCGGCTTTGAGATCGTCAAGACGATCGCGCCATTTTTAAATAGTGTCACCTGGCCGGTCGACTCCGAAACCGTTATCGACAGCGCTTTCGTGCACGCCGTAATTCCCGCCGCAGCCGCATGGCGTGAACCGAACCCGCTCGGCAGCAATTCAACCTCGGCTTGGGGTCTTAAATAACTTCCACCCGAGAGCACGATGCCGTCGCCCGTGATGATGAATGCGCCGTCGATGGCCGCGAACTCCTTAATGGTTTCGGCGAGCGCCGGATCGATGATGTTGCGCTCGGCCTCGCTGTAGCCGCGGAACGGATTGATGATGAGCTGCGTCACGTATTTGTTCACGGTGTTGGTGTCGCCGAGCACAAAGATCGTTCCCATGGGTTTGCCCTCGCGCCCCTCCACCGCGATCTCCGCCGCGAGCCCGAGCACGCGCTCGAGCACCTCGGGCATGATGTCGGGCGGCAGGAGCGCCGGCGAATTGGAGAAGAAAAACTCGTACTCGCTCGAAACGTCGAGCGCCACGACCGTATCGAACACGCCGGTCTTTGAATTGCCCGACAGGCACACGACCTTGTCGTTGTTGTCAATCAGGTTGCGTGACAGCGACAGCAGCATGCCGATCTTCACCTGGCCGGTGCGCGAGGCCGGAAACGACGGCGCCTGGATGCAGGCGGCGAACCGCTTGTCCTCGGGGTCGAAGCGCGACTTGTTGCTCGTCACCACGATCACCTTGCCCCTGCCCTTCAGCACGTCGAGGAAATCGTTGTCGCGCACCGCGTCGGCGAACACCATGATCGCCGTCGCCTTGATGTCCTTGGCCAGGTCGATGGCGGCGCTGAGCACCGGCGCCGACGCCTTCTTCACCACCTTCTGCGGCTTCTCCTCGTCGGTGACGCCCGCGGCCGGCGAGAAAAGTTCCGCAAAGTCAACGCCGGCGGGGGCCGACAGCAGCTTGGCCCGCACCGCGTCGGCCTTGAAAAAGGAGGCCACCTCCGACAGCAGTTGGATGTGCCCGGTGTTGTCGGCGTGCTCGTTGGTGATCACCAGCACGATGACGTAGGCGAGCGCGCCGCGCGCGGCGTCGTACTTGACGCCCGCGACGCTTCTGCCGACCGCGATGGCGAAATCGTCATTGATGTCGGCGCGCAGGTGCGGGATGGCGATCCCCTGGCCGATGAACGTGGAGGCCGCTTCCTCGCGCTTGAGGATGTCTTCCACAAAGGCCTTCTGCCGGCGACCCACCTTGAGCGCCTTGCACAGCTCCTTCACGAGTTCCTTGATCGCCTCCATCTTCTCGGTGGACTTGAGATCGACCACCGCCGGGACCTTGACATAATCCTGGAACGGCATCTGTTTCCTCCTATTCCATGAGCGCCGACGCGTAATAATCGATGATTGACTGTTTCCGGATCGCGAGCGCGCCACCCTGCATCGAAACAGCTTTCACGCGCCGCAGCTGCTTGAAGCCGATGGCGACGATCTGGTGTTCGGTGAGGGCGTCAAGGGTTTTGGTGTTGCGTTTCTGTTCCCTGAGACGCAGCACAATCTCCTGCACCCGTTCCGCAGCCGCCCGTTTGGCGATTGCCGGGTTTTTCTTGAGAACGCCGGCCACCACATGCTCGGGCAAAAACCGGTACAGCGACCGGAACACCGTAGACAGTTTGTTGCAGACAATCCGCATGGACGCCTGGTGGCCTGAAAAATCATCGCGCGCCTTTGCGTTGAAATTCGCCTTGACATCCACAATTTCATTGACAGCAAGGGGCGTGCCAATGTCGACGTACACCTCGCCCTGCGAAAGGCCGAGCCGCGTGCGCAAAAGAAATTTACCGAACGCGAGAATGTCGGCGCCGAAGTAATATAGGGTGCCGGCGAGCCGTCTGAAAACATTGTTCGATTTCTTCCGCATCTCCTTGCCCTTTCCCAGCATCTCGAAATAGGGAAGTTCGGGCAGGTATTCATAGGAAACGGTGCCGGGAAGCAAATACACTTTTTTTTGGGGGTTCCTCGCCTGGGCAAGGATCGCGGACAAGAGAATGCCGCCCCTGGGCTCCATCATGTCGCCGCCGTAGCTCCTGCCGCCTTCGGGAAACACGAGAATCGGCTCGTTGTCCTCAAGCATTCCCACAACGTCAAGGCAGAGCTGGCGCACGTAATTTTTCCTGAGGGCCATGTCCCGTTTCACGGGAAAGGCGCCGAAAGACTTGAATTTTTTTCCGATGAACGGCAGGGTGGTCAGATTGTCGCCCGCGGCAATGCGGAGGTATTTGACGCCGTTGTTGAACAGCACCCATCCGAAGAGAAAATAATCGGTCTGGCTCCGGTGCGACGACACCGCCATGACCATGGAATCCTTGAGCGTTTCGGGCTTGTATCCGTTCAGATCAACGTGGATTTTTGAAAATGCCCTGGTGAAAAACCATTCCAGGGTTTCCACGATGTTGTCAACCGCGGTCTGATAGGGTTTCTTCATGTGCGTAGTGAAAAATACCTTGTGAGGGAAAACCCTGCCAAATCATTCTATCCCTCAGGACAATTTTAAGTTTTTGAAGGATTTTCCCTTTTCCGGTAGCCGGTTATTTTCTATTATATTGATACATCGAACCTGAATGTATTCCACCATCTTCAAAGGACCACCACCATGTCCGACCTCACCGCCTCGATCAAAACCGAAAAAGGCACCATCAACCTCACGCTGTTCGCCGAAAAAACGCCGCTCACTGCGGCCAATTTCGTGAACCTTGCCAAACGGGGATTTTACAACAACCTCAGGTTCCACCGCGTGATCGCAGACTTCATGATCCAGGGCGGGTGCCCCAAAGGAAACGGCACGGGCGGGCCGGGCTACAAGTTCCGCGACGAATTCGTGAAGGAACTGCGCCACGGCAAACCGGGCATTTTGTCAATGGCCAACTCCGGCCCCAACACCAACGGCAGCCAGTTCTTCATCACGCACGTGCCCACGCCCTGGCTCGACGGTCATCACACCGTGTTCGGCGAGGTGAAGGGCGATCAGGACATGGCCGTGGTCAACGCCATCCGCCAGGGCGACCGCATTGACACGATAGAAATAAGCGGTAATGCGGATGAATTGTTAAAGGAGCAGCGGGAGGAAGTGGAGCAGTGGAACAAGAAGCTGAGATAACTGGAAGTTTACAATAAAGAGCTGGGCGCCTGCCGTCGGCACCGGCCCTCCTTCCGGGCTCGGCTGTCCGCCTCGTTGCCGGACCGCCCTAGTCGCCTTCGGCGAGGAGTCGGCCGGCAATTCGCTCTGGCTCACCCTTCAGTCCGGCCTGGCGCAAACATCATCCTGTTTTTGCCTGTACAACGTATGAAATCCAGTGGAAAAAACCTAGTATGAAACTCCTGATTATCGCCGCGATAATCATCGCGGTTGCGGTCATCGCTTTTAACATTTACAAAAGGGAATCCATGGAAGACCTCTTTTCACTTCCTCCCGGCGAATTGCTCGTGATCGACGTCCGTACAAAACAGGAGTACGATGCCGGCCACTTCAGCACGGCACTCAATATTCCTTATGACCAGGTCGCGGGCCGGATCGGGGAGTTGGAACCGTACAAACTGAAAACCGTGATCCTGTATTGCCACAGCGGAAACAGGGCGGCAACGGCGGAAAAGGTCCTCAAGAAAAACGGATTTGCCAATGTGGTGAACGCGGGCGGATATGATAATATTTCTCGATATGACAGGAAAAAATAAATGCAAATGACGGTGCGCTTTCGCGTCCGCCGGCAACCCTCCATGTCAGCGCGGTCGCTGATCATCCCGATTCTTTTGCTGACATCCCTTGACATTTGCGCCTCCGACACGCTCTCCTACCGTTTCTTCATGGGCAGAGACACGGCACTTTCAACCTGCATCATCACCAAATCCGGGAAATCCGAAACCATGTATTCCGATTGGCGCGCAGAAACGGCGTCTGTGGCGAGCGAGCTCATGATTGATTCGACGGGCATTGAGCGGTCGTGGAAATCAAGCAATGCGTGGGAAGGCACACGGGTGGCTGTCGTTCGTTCCGGCGACAGCCTTTTGCTTTCCGGCATTTTCAGGAAAAAACCGGTGGCAAAATCGTATGCGCTCAAAGGAGCCGCGTGGAAGCAGATGATACCGTTTGACCTCGCGGATTTCGCTTTTTCAAACAACACGTCGCTTGTGTTCCAGACCGTTGCGCTCATGGGGCCGTACCCGCTGAAGACCGCGCAGATGCAGGTGAAGCGCATCGGCGAGGAAACCATAGTTTTCAAGGGCGAAAAAACCGCCGCGGTCCATGTGCGGGCCTCGCCGACAGGCATTTTCGCGGCCCTCTGGCACGCAAACTACTGGTTCAGGAAAAGCGACGGCGTGCTTGTCAGAAGCGAATCAACCGGGATTCCGGGAAGGCCCGGCGCGGCGATGGAGCTTACGGGGAAGAAATAAAATCCATTCGGCCATCAAACAGGATATCGAGCGGATAAAAAAATGAGGATGGCATTGCTGCCATCCTCATTTTGTCCACTTATCCGAGGAAAAGATTTTTCTTGCGACTAGGCGACCTCGTCAACAGCCTCCACGTCGTCCGCTTTGCCCTCCTTTTCCTTGAGCGTCGAAGGCTCGATCTCGATCATCTCGCTTTCCTTCATCATCTGCTCAATGAGGTCTTCCCTGCCGATCTGGCGCAGGTGCCGTATTCTCTTGTATTCGTTCCGGTGCTCAGGACAGTATTTTGGATAAATATACTGGCGCGGATAAATCTTCACCTCAAACTGGTTGTCGCATCCCTCAAGCGCGCAATTGAGCACCATCGTGATTACCTCGGTATAATTGTGCTTGAAGGTCTGGTTCTTGATATTCACATCTTCGGGCTTCGTCCGTTTCCTGATACGGTAACGGTCCTGCCGGTGTTCCGGGCAGTATTTTGAAATGTGAATGCCGAAGAAAATCTTGCCGCACCCCGGATACTGGCATTTTTTTTCACGCAATTTCTGGCGACGTCTGGACTTTGGTAACTGCATAGACGTTCGGTATCCTTTCCAGGTTTTTAAGGTGATTTAGTATCAGGAACTTTGGTTAGCTAAGATGGCCAGAAACCCAATCCTTTACTAAATAAGCATAACAAATATAGGGCTAAATGGCAAAAAAATCAACAACTTTCTTATATTATTTTCTTAAAAATCTTCCGAGATTCGACTCGCCGCATATTTGCAACTCAATGTTATATAATGTCTTACAACATATTATTAATGCGATTTCACCCAAATTTACTATGGGGCAATTTCGAGGAAATTGATTGACAAAAGGATAGACCATTTTGTCAAGCAATCCCGTTCCAAGCCGGTACCGGTCATTTAAGGTTAAAAGGCTCCAACACACCCCTGCGATCAATATATTTTGAACATAGTATGGCCGAAACCGTTCATCTTCCGGCATCCCTGACCAGGGAATGGATTGAAAAAAACGGGCGCACTCTTTTAGCAAGGCGAAACACCGAACCGCTGGTGCTGGATTTATCAAGCACCACACTCTTCGATTCCGCCGGGCTCTCCCTGCTTTTTTTCCTCGGCAGACAGTATGCCAAGGCCGGAAACAAACTCACGCTCCGCAACGCATCCCACGACCTACTTTCCACTTTGGACTCCTACGGCAGATCCGCCGTTGAGAAGCAGGAGGCTTCCGGAAAAAAAGAAAATGCGTTCGCGCGCATGGGAGACTTTGTCTTGGCATTCCGCACCACAGCCGTTGCAGCACTGTCAATGTTTACGGAAATTATTTATTGGGGAACCGCCGGAGTGCTGAAAAAAAGAGATTTCAGGAAAGGGTCGATTGAGCTGCAGATGTTTTTAATGGGATACAAGGCGCTCGGTATTGTGAGCCTGCTTTCATTTCTCATCGGCATCGTGCTCGCGCTCCAGGCGGCGCTGCAGCTCCAGCAGTTCGGCGCCGGCATCTTTCTCGCCCCCATGATGACCATTTCAATGATAAAGGAGCTCGGCCCGCTCATGACCGCGATAATACTCACGGGCCGCAACGGCAGCGCCACAACGGCGGAGATCGCCACCATGGTGGTCGGCGAGGAGATCGATGCGCTGCGCACCATGGGCATTAATCCGGTCCAGTTTGTGATCATCCCGAAATTTATCGCCCTGTCAATCACCATGCCCCTGCTCTCCATTGCCGGCACCATGTTCGGACTTCTCGGCGGTTATCTGGTCGCGGTGTTTTACCTTGACATTTCCTCCGGGCTTTTCATACGGGAAATGATGAAGAACATCGTCTTCATCGACGTCGTGGCGAACGTGGTAAAGTCCGTCGTTTTTTCCTGGCTCATCATCTGGATAGGCTCGTTCCACGGATTCAGGGTGCGCGGAGGCGCGGAATCGGTGGGAAAGGAAACCACGGCCAGCGTGGTGACGGGAATTTTCATTATCATCATGGCGGACGCGGCTTTTTCGTTTATTTTTTAATCAGCGATTGGAATAACGTTGATGTGTAATGATTTGCCCGTCTTTTATTGAAATAAATCGGTTCCCTGTTGTATAATGAGAAATGCTCTTATTCTGAGATAGATCTTTTTATGGCTGAAAATCAAAACGTACCCGTCATAGAAGTCCGCAATGTCAGCGTCGCCTACGGCGAGCACACAGTGCTTGACAATGTAAGCATGAGCGTGCTGCCGCGGGAAATAAAGGTGATTCTCGGCCCTTCGGGGTGCGGCAAAACAACCCTCCTCAAGACCATTGTCGGACTGCTTTCGCCGTCGCACGGCAGCGTGCGGCTGTTCGGCAGGGAGCTTGCGGACCTTGACTCGCAGGAAACCGTTGACCTGCTCAAGCGGGCGGGCATCCTGTTTCAGAACGGTGCGCTGCTCGGCTCGCTCACCGTGGCTGAAAACGTCGCCTTGCCGCTGGAGATGCACACGAACCTTTCGCCCGACTTGATGCGCGAGATCGTGATGCTCAAGCTTTCGCAGGTGGGGCTTGCCCATGCGGCCACGTTGCTGCCCGAGGAGCTCTCGGGCGGCATGCGCAAGCGCGCGGCGCTCGCCCGCGCCCTGGTGCTCGACCCTCCCCTTCTGTTCTGCGACGAACCGTCGGCCGGGCTCGACCCGGTGACCGCGGCCGGCCTCGACGGGCTCCTTCTGTCGCTGCGCGAAAGGCTGTCCATCACCGTCGTGGTGGTGACGCACGAGCTGGCCTCCATTAAGAAAATCGCGGACACCATCGTGTTCCTGCACAACGGCAACGTGCTCTTCGATGGGCCCCTGGCACGCGCCGAGCGATTCGCCTCGGGCCCGGTGTTCGACTTCTTCATGCGCAAGGACAGCACGCCAGCCGCGGCCGCCGCCGCGGGAGCGTCGCTCTTTACCGTGGAGCAGACCGCATGAGCAACATCACCGCCGCACAGCGCGCTCGTCTCGGGATTTTCGTGACCATTGCGGCATGCATACTGGTCGTGCTCGTCGCCATCCCGCTCGGCATCCGCCTCACGCACAAGGACAAGACCTATTTCGCGTACTTTACGGGAGAATCCATGAGCGGGCTCGAGCAGGGATCGCAGGTGAAATATCACGGCGTTCTTATCGGTAAAGTATCCAAAATTTCCTACGATCCAAAAAACCTTTCGAGGATCCAGGTGGTGATCAAGGTGCAGAACGACTTTCCCATGAAGAAAGACATGTTCGCGCAGTCGTGGTCAATGGGAATAACGGGCCTCAACTATCTCGACATCATGGGAGGCACCAACGAGGCGCCGTTGCTGCCGCCCAATTCAGAGATCCCGACGAAAGTTTCCGTATTGAACCAGCTCACCGGTAAGTTCGACGTCATCGTGAGCAAGGTGGAGATCCTCCTCAACCATCTCAACGCCATTTCGGAGCCCGACAGTCTCGCCTCAATCAAAAAAATCCTCGACAACCTCGTCGCGGTCTCTTCCGACGCCAGGAAATTCTTCAGCACCGCGGGCCCGGATTTCACCAACATCGCCGGCACCGCCAGGCACGTCATCACAAAAATTGACAGCATTTCATCCGATATCCATTCGATAACAAAAACGGTCAACCGCAGCCTTCCGGAAAGCCAGCTTTCGCGGATCGTGACCCGGGTCGATTCCACCGTCTTGTCCCTTAAAAATCTGTCCGAAACCATGTTCCTCATTGTACGCCAGAGCCGTGAGGACGTTTCGGTGTCCATGCAGAACCTTCGCGAGGCGCTTGAAAACGCCAACCAGCTTATCAACGAGCTTTCCGAAAACCCGTCGCTCATTCTCAAAGGAGAACAACAGAAAGAGAGAGAACGGTGACATGAAATACAGCCACGCACGAGTGCTATGGAGCATCGCGGTCCTGCTGGCCGTCATCGCCTGCTGCGGCACCATTCCCGTTAAGCAATATTACGTCCTCAATTACGTGCCCTCGGTACTGACGGGCAGGCTCCTTGCCTCACCGTACCCGTTCACGCTGCGGCTCAAGGAATTCAGCATCGAAGACGCCTACAACCGGCCGCAGATCGTGTACCGGCAAAGTCCGTTCGAGCTGCGCTACTACTTTTATAAAATATGGGCGGTTAAACCCAACCGTATGATCACCGACCTTGTGCAGAAGCACCTCAACGCCATCAACCTCGTCAGTCACATCATCCGGCGGTTCGACGAGGGCTTCAAGGCCGATTACGAACTTTCCGGGAACATCGAGGCGATCGAGGAATACGACAGCGACCAATTGTGGTTTGCGCACCTTGCCCTGCGCCTCACGCTTTCCAGGATGAGCGACGGACGCGTTTTGTATTCCCGCGTTTTTGACAACAGGAAACGCGTCTATCAATACTCGCCCGACAATGTCGTGCGCGAGATGTCTTCGCTCCTCGAGTTCATCGTCAACCAGGCGGTCCACGATTTGGACGAGGTGTTCGCCCGCGAATACGGCGCCTCGGGCAATAACGCGGCGAGCGCCGATTCCAGCAGAGCCAAGGAAATTGAAAAATTCCGGGGCGAAGGCGGGGAATAGCATGAAGGCGACGCGCTCCCGCATTTCCACGGCGCTGCGGCCGGCGTGCGTCACGGGCATATGCTACGCCGCCCTTGCGTTTGCGGAACCGCCGCCCGCGCTCCCCGGCGATGAGATCACCGGCGATATGAACGCGAGCGTGCGCCGCGACACCGCCTCGGTGCGGGCGCCAACGATGTCACCCTACGCGCCGGAATGGTATACCGAGGCGGTGAAGACGTGGGACGCGCCCCCCGTGTCGCAGCAGGTCGACGAGGATGAGACTTCCATTCCCATCGGCAAGGGCGCGGTGTTCGTGCCCCGCATGGGGGACCCCTCCCTCGAGCCCGATGTCCAGATCGCCGACTCCAACGGAAAGGTGCTGCAGTCGGGCAAGCCCGGAAAAAAATTCTGCCTCATCCCCGGCACCTACAGCGTGCATTTCGGCAGCGGCTCCACCAAGCAGCGGCTTGTCAAATGGGTGGTCATCGAGGAGGGCAAGACCCTTCCGCTCTATCCCACGTGGGCCGGCCTCCAGGTCGACGTGGTCAGCGAAAGCAACATCCCGTTCCGCGGCAGCTACGAAATGGTGCGGCTTGACGAATTCGAACCGTTCGGCCGGACCTACGGCAGGGACCCCAACCTCGGCGAGCGCGTGAACACGTGGATACTCAACCCCGGGCTGTACAAGATATTCGGCACCGGCGGGAGCTACAACGCAGTTTCCAGTTTTGTGACGGTGCGCCTGCTTCCCGGCGAGCTCACGCATTTCTCCGTGGTGGAGGATTCCGTGACCGGCAAAATCACCAGTGGCGGCGTCACCGTCGCCAGCGAAGCGTCGCGCCGGTTCGCGTCCCACTGGCGGTACGGGCTCGACCTCGGCGGCAGCATCCTCTTCAACACCAGCAACGACACGAACAACTCGGCCATCGTGTTTCTCACCAACCTTCGCGTCAACCATTCGCTGGGCAAGGGGGAATGGGACACGAAATTCTTTTTTGATGAGGAATTCAACTTTACAAATTTACGGGTAACAGAGATCAACAACACGTCGGACGATTTCAGGGTGTATTCCCTCTATGTCTGGCGGTTCATGCCCTGGCTCGGCCCATACGGCCGCATGCAATTCGAGACAAATTTTTTTCCCGTGTACGACCGGTTCCAGGAATCGTCGCAATACCATATGTTTTTGCTTACCGGCGCCGATTCGGTGATCACGGGAGCCGATTCCACGGCTCAGGCGAAAAGGCTCAAGCCCTCATTTTCTCCAATGGACATCGAACTCGGCATCGGCGCGAATGTCGATGCGATCACCTCCGGCGTATTTGACGGCAAATTTAAGGTCGGTTTCGGCTATTCGCAGCGGAATACCTGGGACCAATTCCAGGACGTGGACACCGGGGCCATAAAGACCAAGGAACAGGACCCGCGGTCGATATTTACGCGGGACACGCTCGATTCCCTTTTGTCGCGTTTTCATGGAAATTACAAGGTGGTGCAACAAGAACGCGATAACACCGTCATTTCCTACGGTCCCGAAACTTCAATCAACGCGGCTTTGCGGCTCGAACGGTGGATTACCGCCGAAGGAGAGGTGATCGTTCAATTTCCCATCATCCCGATAATCAAGGAGCACATGCTGCGCCCCACGTATTGGGTGAACACCACGGTCTCCTGGCGCATCGCCCAATCGGTAACCCTGGATTACCTTTACACCTACCAATACAGCCAGCCGCTCTCCACCGACCCCAAGGTCGACCTATCGCAGCACAGGATATGGCTCCGGTTTTCGTTTAACACCTCTCGATAGACGCATAAAAGTTTGTAGGCCGCCGGCCGTATGAGTTATTTTTTAAACAAGGTTTTTCCTTTCTTTGCGAGGATGGCGGAACTGGCAGACGCGCGAGACTTAGGATCTCGTAGGGAAACCTGTGGGGGTTCGAGTCCCCCTTCTCGCAATAAACAGGGCTGCACGGTTCAACATTCGGTGCTCTCCTTTTTAAATCTTTAACCCTGAACGGGGGGGCCTCTGAACCTTGAACGGGGAAGGGTGAACCTATCATCGGTCAACATTGACAGGAGGATTTTTTGAAGGTATCCGTCTCAGAGCCAAAATCATTCATCCGGATCCTCGACATCGAGATTCCCAAGGAAGAAGTTGAAAGCGAATTTACCAAAAAGCTGGCAACGTACACCCGAAAAGCGGCGCTGCCCGGGTTCAGGCCCGGGAAAACGCCGCCCAACCTTATCAGGAGCCGTTTCGGCAAGTCCATTTACTCCGAGAGCGTGGAGGACCTTGTCGAGCGCTCGTTTGAGGACGCCTGCAAGCAGCATTCGATATTTCCCATCAGTAAAGGAAAGATCAGCAACTTGAAGGCCGACGAGGGCGCGCCGGTCTCCTTCACCGTCGAATTCGAGATCGACCCGCCGGTGGAGATCAGGGGCTACCAGAACCTCGGCATCAGCGCGGACCCGAAGAAAATCAAGGACGGCGACGTGGAAAAGGCGGTGGAAGACCTGCGGCAGCGCAACGCCGAATTGAGAGACGTTTCCCGGCCCGCCGAAAAAGGCGACAGCGTCGCCATCGAATACTTCAAGGTCGTCATCGACGGCGTTGAGCGCAAGGACTTTTCAAATCCCAAGTATCCCATCGAGCTCGGCGCCGGCGAAATAAAGGACTTTGACAAGGGCATCATCGGACATTCCGCCGGAGAGGCGGTCGACATTGCCATCAGGTTTCCCAAGGATTTCTCCACCAAGGACCTCGCTGGCAAGGACGCTTTCTTTTCCGTAAAGATCAATGCCGTGAAGGAGAAGGTGGTGCCGGAGCTCACGCCTGAATTCCTCAAGAAGCTCGGCGATTTCGCGGACGCCGGCGCTTTAAGCGAGGCCGTGCGCAAAGACCTTGAGCGACGCGAGAAGGAACGCGCCAAGAACGAGGCGTACGGCAAGGCAATAGAGAAACTGATTGACAAAAACCATTTCGAGGTTCCCGAGGCGCGCATCCAGGCCTACCTCGACCACATGGCCGATGAGGTGACGCGCTACCTGCGTCCGGGTGAGGCGCCGCCCACGCGCGAGGAACTCGAACAGAAATACCGGGCAACCGCCGAGCGCGGCATCATGCGGTACAAGATCATCGACTTTGTCGCGGCGCAGGAGAAGATCAAAGCGACGCAGGAGGAGGTGGACCGCCAGGTTCAGGCGCTTGCCGACGCCTACAAGCAGCCGTTCGAGCAGCTCAAGCAACGGCTGCGGGAAAACGGCACCACAAACCGGATCAGAGCCGATATAAGAGAACAAAAAACGCTGGATTTCTTGATAGGTGAATATACACCTGGGAAAATAGAGGAATCCGGTGACAAGTTGAAAGCTGAAGGTTGAAAGTAAAACAAGAGAATGCCATCTTGTCCGATAAGAAGTTTTTGTTCGATTGGCGCCAAGGCAGGTCGTTGACGAACTAGATCTCCGCCGCCGCGTTAGGCAGGACTGGAGGCCGCTCTGGAGAGCGGTGCTGCCCGGCCCTCGCCCTCAGGCATACAGGGGCCGTGGCAGCCCGAGCAGAAGGACGACGACCCTTGTGACCCTTGGAAATCCCTGACGAGGGAGAAGCACCCGAAGGGGTGGACCGGAAGGAGGGTCGGCCCGAAGCCCGAAGTTTACTGAGGGCGAGGGGAACGCCCAAATAAATTTGAAATTTATTTAACTTGACAAAACCAAATTTATCATGACATCATAAGAACTGGAAAGAAGAGGAATACTATGTCACTTGTCCCAATAGTAGTCGAACAGACCGGCCGCGGAGAGCGCTCGTATGACATTTATTCGCGGCTGCTCAAAGAGCGCATCATCTTTCTCGCCCAGGAAATCGACGAGACCATCGCCGATCTCGTGATGGCCCAGCTCATCTTCCTCGAATACGAGGACGACGACAAGGACATCACCATCTACATCAACTCGCCGGGCGGCATTGTTTCGGCCGGGCTCGCCATCTACGACACCATCCAATACATCAAGCCCAACGTGTGCACCATCTGCATCGGCCAGGCAGCGAGCATGGGCGCCATTCTGCTCGCCGCCGGCGCCAAGGGCAAGCGGTACGCGCTGCCCCACTCGCGCATCATGCTGCACCAGCCGGCGGGCGGCGCCGGCGGCCAGGCAGCCGACATCGCGATCCACGCCAAGGAAATCATGCGCGTCAAGGAATCGCTCAACGAGATCCTCGTGAAGCACACGGGCCAACCCATCGACGTGATCCGCAAGGACACCGACCGCAATTTCTTCATGGACGTCAACGAGGCAAAGGCCTATGGCATCATAGACGAAATTCTTACCAAACGGGAAAAATAACATGACCTCTAAGCCCAAGTACCCCGGCATCAAGTGCAGCTTCTGCGGCAAGAGCGCGGACGCGGTGGCAAAGCTCATCACCGGACCGTCGGTCCACATCTGCGACGAGTGCGTGGAGATGTGCAACGAGATCCTGCGGGAGGACAAGGCGAAGACGCCGGGCGACCTTGCGCTCGATTCGCTGCCCACGCCGCGGGAGATGAAGGCGTTCCTCGACCAGTACGTGATCGGCCAGGACGAGGTGAAAAAAGGCGTGTGCGTGGCCGCGTACAACCATTTCAAGCGCATCCTGTCGCGCTCGCAGGCAACCGACGACGGCGTGGAGATCGAAAAAAGCAACATCCTGCTCATCGGCCCCACGGGCACGGGCAAGACGCTCATCGCGCAGACGCTCGCGAAAATGCTCAAGGTGCCTTTCACCATTGTTGACGCCACGGTCTATACCGAGGCCGGCTATGTGGGCGAGGACGTGGAAAACATGCTCGTGCGCCTTCTGCAGGTTGCAAACTACGAGGTTGCCAAGGCGGAAAAGGGCATCATTTACATAGACGAATTCGACAAGATCGCCCGGAAGTCGCCCAACCCGTCCATTACGCGCGACGTGTCGGGCGAGGGCGTACAGCAGGCCATGCTCAAAATTCTTGAAGGCACCATCGCCAACGTGCCGCCCAAGGGAGGCCGCAAGCACCCGGAGCAGAACCTGATCCCCATCAACACGCGCGACATCCTGTTCATCTGCGGCGGCGCCTACGTGGGGCTCGAGGACATCATCGAGGCTCGAATCGGCCAGAGCCGCATGGGGTTCAACGCGGAGCTAAGGCGCCGGCACGGCAACTCGATCGGCGCTCTCCTCCGTAAAGTGGAACCCGACGACCTCATCAAATACGGCATGATCCCGGAAATCGTGGGCAGGGTGCCTGCGGTGTTCGGGCTCGACCAGCTCGACGACGAGGCCCTGCTTAAGATCCTCACCGAGCCGAAAAACGCGCTCACCAAGCAGTTCCAAAAGCTGTTCGCTATGGAAGGCATCCGCCTCACGTTTTCCATGGACGCCTTGCGCGAAGTGGTGAAGATCGCGCTTGCAAAAAAAACCGGCGCCCGCGGCCTGCGCAGCGTGCTGGAGAGCGTGCTCATCACCATCATGTTCGACATCCCCTCGCGCGACGACGTGAAGGAATGCCTCATCACCCGCGACGTGATATTGAGGAAGATCGAGCCGGTGATCGGGTTGAAGGTTGACAGAAAGATAGCATAAGAAATTAATACAATGTTGTGCGTTCCCCTCGCCCTCAGTAAACTTCGGGCTTCGGGTCGGTCGGCAATTCGCTCTGGCTCACCCTCCAGTCCTGCCTACCGCTGGCGAGCGATAGTGAATAAACCGATGTAGATGCCACGCGAGTCCACTTTATCAATACCGCATTACGCAAATTGATTCCGATCTGTGACCGCTGACTGCCGATCTCTGACCGCTATTTTTTGGGCGCACCCGCGAGCGGTAGCTGTTTTGGTAGGGGGGTCATTGCGAGGAGTCTTCGACGAGGCAATCTCCTTAAAAATATCTTCCAGCACCAGATTTATTAGTCCTCCAGTAACCAGATGGCATTACTTATTGTGCCATTCCCGCGAAATCGGGAACCCATCTTTTATTCCGATCAATAAATGTTATAGACAAATAAATTCTTCTTGACTGAATAATCTTCGTCACTTTGTTACTTTTCCGCCTTGTTTCTTCCTCGCAATTATCAACTCCTCGTCTTGCTTCGTCCTGCTTTTCATCATCATGCGTATTTTCTGGCGCACGAGAAATCCCGTTTTGAGCGCTCTCTTGAATTTTGAATCCGTCAATTTCTTTTTTGTGAACAAATGAATGTTAGAACCATTGGAATACACGTTCAATCCGAAATGTGCGGCGAGAAACGAAAGCGTCTTAAGTGAATAAAACGAAATATGCTGGCCGTGGGTAGGTGCGTAATAGTACCATTGGCCGGCTCCTGGCACCGGCGAGGGAAGCAGATCCGTGGTAAAAAAAATATTCGCCGAGGTCGCAAGCATTGATTGGATCTCCTCGACCGGCCGGGGAAAATGCTCGAAGCACTCGATGGCGGTCACCATTTCAACAGGGCCGTTATGTTCTGAAAGTTCAAAACCGCGTGAGAAAATGTTCTTTGCGTATGCGTCCTTCCAGAAATAATCAAATCCTTGATCCCGCATAAGCCTGCAGAACACGCCGTGGCCGCCGCCGAAATCAAGGAACCGGCCATGAGGATTGAAAAACGAGAAAATGACGGACGGGACGATCTTTGAAAGAAAAAGGTTCCGCTGAAGCGAACCCGTGTCTTCGTCGTTATGCGCCTCTTTGTAAACTTCCTCGAGCCAATACGGCTCTTGGGTGTGGACAAAACCGCAATTTCCGCACGAGAAATACGATACGGCGTATTTGGTGATCACTGTTGCGGAAAACGCAACGTGATTTTCAGTGTTGCAGATGGGACAGCGCATGGCTTGGGGCTCTCAACGGGGAAGAAAAAAGAAGTGGTGGAGCTGAGGGGGATTGAACCCCTGGCCTGTTGATTGCGAACCAACCGCTCTCCCAGCTGAGCTACAGCCCCACAGGGACATAAAAATAATACCCGAAGGACATTACTTCAAGTAACCTTTTTTCGTGATGCGGTTTTTCAATTTTTATTTTGTCAATGGTTGACCGGACCTGCGTGAGGTTTCCGTCAACACTGTTCACTGCTCTTGGCGACAACATATTTTTCTATTGCGCATCTCAGTTGAGTGAACCATCACCGCCGAGTCGCAGAAAACATACATAGTTCAACGTTGGAAGTTGAAAGTTTAAGGTTAATTATTTGTTTTGTCGCTTTCAACCTGCAATTTCCAATTTTGTTTTTCTCTGTGCCCTCTGTGTCTCTGCGGGGATCTTTTCTATGTAAAGGATTAATCCCGCTATGGCCTACATCGGCATCGGGTATTCGGGACAGGACGGCTCGTTCCTTCGGAACCAAGTTGATAAATATTTTTCCTGGCTTCAGGGCGAGAGGCGGCCGCATTTTTTCGGCGACGGCTTTGTGGTGCTGTACGACTCGAACACGGCACGCGAGTTCGCGAAAAAATGCGGCGACGACGCCGGTGCCGGCCAGATCTCGGTGTATCCCATGGACCATCCGCTTTCCCCAGAACGCTCCTGAACCGCTATGACGCTTCACTTTGAAGAAAAGCTCGAGCCCCGCCCCATCCTGCAGCTGCTGCTGCACGGCCTCGACTACTATCTCGCGTCGTGGCACGACCTCGGCGACGGCACCGGCATGTTCGGCGCCATAGACCCCGCCGCCTTCAACATGCGTTCGGTGGCGTCATCGTCGCCGGTGGTCGAATATGTGCTGCGCCCGCACCTGCAGACGCTGTGCCTCCTCGCCGCATATGTTTACAGAAGCGAGACGTGTCTGCTTGAGCCGCACCTGTCAAAGGAACGCCTTGACGATATGCTGCGGAAGGGCGTTGCATGGGCGTGCGACACCCACCTCGCCGGCAACCGCGACGTCGAGACATTCCTGGGACGCAAGCGCTGGGGGGAGAACTGGCGCAGCGGCCTGTGGGCCGCGCTGCTCGGCCTGTGCTGCCGCCTCGCGCAGGATGTTCTGGGACCGGAGCTTGTTGAAAAAGTAAAGCGCGTGGCCGCCTTCGAGGCCGACCGGTTCATCGGCGTGCCGCCGCCCAGCGGGTGCGACGTTGACACCAAGATCGAGGAAAACGCCATCGACGCCTTGTGCCTGAGCTGGGCCATAAATTTGTGCCCCAACAATCCCAACGCCGGGCGCTGGAAGCGCGCCGGCGCAGTCTGGGCGCTCAACATCGCCACGTCGCAGGCCGACAAGGCCGATCACTCGGAATATCTCGAACATTCTGTTTCCCATTTCGCAACAACGCAGACGCTGTTTTCCGACATGACCGCAGAGAACCACGGGTTTTTCCATCCCGAAATCCTGTGCTACGGCATGTGGGTGGCGCTGTCCATGGCCGCCTACACGCTGCACAAGAACCCTGTGCCGGAATATTTCAGGCGCAAGAACCACCAGGAAACGTTCGACCTGCTGCTTCGGTTCTGCCTTCCCAACGGCATGTTCTACGCGCCCGGCGGCCAGGACCTGCCCTACTTCCTGCCCCGGCCGTTCGCCCTTGCCTGGGGCCTGTGGAACAACGACCCGCGCGCGCTTTCGATCACGAACAAACTCCTCACCTGGATGGACGGCCAGCTTGCCTCGCAGGAAAAATCAGGACCGCCGTGGGTGCTTGGTTTCACGCCCGCGCATGAGGGCTGGGAACTTTTTTTCCAGAGCCAGGTGGGCTTCGAGCTCGCCATGCTTGCCGTGCTGCCCTTTCCCGAAGAATTCAGGTTTTACAGCGCGGGCCAGCTCGAGAACGCCGTTGACACGCGGCACATCTATCCGTACGTGGAAGTGTGCTACCGCCGGAACGTGCGCATGACGCGCAGCGTGGCGTGGAAGGCGCTGGGCGGCCATCCCATGGTGGGGCTCAACCTGCACAGCTACCCCGAGCTCATTATGCAGCACAGGGCCGCCATGCTCGGCATCCCGGCCGTGTCCGACCGTGTCAAGCAATGGGAAGTCGTGTACCACAGCGACCGGTTCCAGAAAGACGGGTTCGAAACCATGGGCCGCATCTCTTACCTTAACGCGGCGGGCGAAAAACTGCTGCGCAGGGACGCGCGCGTGGTCACCTGGGCCGACGAGGGCCTCGTGGTGTTCGACAGGATCGTGGCTGAAAAAGACGTGCGGCTCGAGGACCAGATCCTCTCGCCTGTCTATATTGTCAACGACATCTGGACCAAACACCGCGTCGAATTCTCCAGCGGCTCGCTCCGCGAGACGTTCACGCCGTCCCTCAAGGTGTTCAAGGAGGTCCCCTGCCCGTCATTCTGGGCCAGCGTCGAGAGCCGCCTTCTGTTCCAGTTCCTCTGGGGCCGCACCAAGGGCCTTGTGTACCTTCCCTCATCCGCCCGAAACTCCCCTCCCTATTGGAAGAACTGCCGCCTCGACACCATGGGCGTACACGTTGACGGACAGGAAATACGGGCGGGCTCCGTCGCCTACGAAGTGGGGTTCTTCATCGGCGCGGGAAAGAGCCCGCGGCCGTTCAAATGCACCGGGGAGGCGAGGGAGTTTTTTGAGGGGTTGATTATTATGGACGGGAAGAATACGGTTGGATTGAGTTGATAATAATAAAAAGCAATTAAAGCATCACCGGGAATCTTGACTATCGCACATAAAATAGCATTCCTTCCGGCAATAAAAAAGGGGAGCTTTCACTCCCCTTCACTATAAATCCTGTTTGACAAATCCTATTGCTTCGCCGGCTCAGTCTTTTTCGCTTCCTTCTTCTTTGCATCCGCCGGCGTTGCCGTTGTCGCCGGGCCCTGCTGGCCGGCTGCGGACTTCGTTGCCGTCACCCCGGTCTTTGCCGGTGCCGCGCCGGTGGCGGGCATCTTGCCTGGGCCGCCGCCGTCAGGGCAGCCGTCGTCATCCTCGTACCCGTCTATGTCCTCGGGGATGTTGGGGCATTTGTCAAGCTTGTCGGGGATGCCGTCGCCGTCGTTGTCGGGATCAGGGCACCCGTCCTCGTCCTGGTAGCCGTCGTAGTCCTCGGGTTCGTTGGGGCACTTGTCCTGCGCGTCGTAGATGCCGTCGTTGTCGTTGTCGAAATCGGGACAGCCGTCCTCGTCCTGGAACCCGTCCCTGTCTTCGGGGACATCGGGACACTGGTCGACGTCGTCGGGGATGCCGTCGCCGTCCGTATCGATGCGCATTCTGTTAAGCGCCGCCTCCGACATGGGGCCGATGTCGCCGCCGCTCTTACCCAGCCCCGCGAGCGGATAGTTTTTGCCGCCGAAATCGGCAAAGGAGAAGTCCTTGACGCCCATCTCGTTCAGGCCCGGGTCTTTGGCGATGTTGGTCTCGTTGATCACCGCGTACATATTGTAGGAGTTGCGGTTGCCCCAAAAGTCGTTATATACGATGCGCGAGCGCTTCGAGTCCTCGTTGACGTAGATGCCGTACTGCTTGTTGTTGAACAGGATCGTGTTCTGGATCAGCACCTCGCTCTTGTGCGCCAGCATGATGCCGCTGTAGTTGTTCTCGCCGATGAAATTGTGGTCGATGGACGTGCGTTGCGAGTTGGTGATCAGCTCGCAGTACAGGCCGGTCCATTCGTTGCCGTAGATGATGTTGTTCTTGATTTCGGGCAGCGAGATGAGCGCGTGGACGCCGGTGCGGTTGCTGCGGACGATGTTGTGCTCGATGACGGGGTTGGTGTTCTTGCAGATGATGCCCGTGCTCCCGTGCTCGATGGTGAAGTTCCTGATCACCGCTCGGTTTGCTCCCTCGACCACCGGCTTGCTGGCATTGCCGTGGATGATGGTCTTCTCCGCGTCCTGGCCCTCGAGCACGACGTTGTCCTTCATCACGATGCTTTCCTTGTACGTGCCGTTGCTCACGAACACGGTGTCTCCCTCATCCGCTTCGTCAAGCGCTTTCTGGATGGTCGGCGCGTTGGCGGGAACAACGATCTTCCTGGGCGCCGCCCACGGGCCGGCAGCGAAAACGGCCACCGCAAGCAGCATTGCCTGGACACTCAACTTCATAAGACCCCCTGCGCTTTCTTTTCAAAGATTTTCATCCTGACTGCCCTTAAACTACGTCTTCTCTCTCCATTTTTCAAGCGGAAGAAAACCCGCCCGTTACTTTTTCTCGTTATTAAGCTTTTTCTTGAGGTTCTCGATCTCTTTGTTGATATTCTCCTCTTCCTTCTTCGACTTCTCGATCTCCTTCACCTGGCCCGCGCTCTTCATCATGCTCGTCGCCTTCGCCAGCGCGTATTCCGCGTCCGACACGATCTGCTCCTTCCGCATGAAAAACTTCTTGTGCGACTGTGCCTGCAACGTGAAATTGAAAAAGTCCCGGTTCTCCTTCGCAAACTTGTCGTAATCGCTCTTGTAACCTCCGCGCTCCTTCATCGACTGGTCCGTCGGCTTCCGCAACGCGTTCTTCAATATCTTCTCGCCCACCGGGTCGAACTCCGCCGTCGTCTGGCCGAACTTCTGCGTCCGCGCCTGTACGTCAGCCTCCGTGATGAACTTCCCCTTCGTCAGTTCCAGGCACTTCTCCAATGCCTCCACCGCCTCGTTGTACTTCTTCTGCAGCATCAGACCGTATCCCTTCAACAGCCACGCCTCAGGCACCAGCGGCGATTCCGGGTGCGACGCCAGCAGCCGCTCCACCGTCTGCAGGCACATCGGCGGCTGGTTCACCTTGATCCACGACCATGCTGTCCCCAACAGCGCCTCGTCCCCGTAGCTCGAGCCCTCGGGAACCCGCTTGTACGATTCCACCGCCTTCCGCAGCTCCACCTGCTCATAATACAAATGGCCCATCTTCACGTTCGCCGCGTCCTGCAACAGCTGTATTCCCGCCTCCTGCGCCGTGTCCGCGATGATCGCCTTCAGGTTCTGCATCGCCGCGTCCATCTTCTTGTTCTCGATGTTGATGATCGACAGCGTGTACTGCGCGTACAAATACGACGCCGACCCCGCACGAATCCGCCCCAGCAGCTGCTCCGCCGCGTTGTAGTTCTTCCGCAAAAAGTGTATCTCCCCAGCTACGTAGTCCGCGTCCGGACGGATGTCGCTCTCCGCGTACAGGTTCGTGATGAACGCGTGGTTCTTCAGCGCGTCCTCGTATTTCCCCTCCCGGTAATCGATGCTCTCCAAGCCGTACAAATACTTCGAACGCATCTCCGACGTCGTGTATTCCTCCAACGCACGCTTGAACACCTCACGCGCCGCCGTGTTCATGTACAGCTTCTTGTAGCTGTCCCCCATGTAGTACGATGCCTTGTCGTTCAGGTAAAAGTTCGGGTACAGCGACAGCACCTTCCCGAACGCGAACGCCGCCTCCCAGTATTTCCCCGCCAAATACAGCCGCATCGCCTCGTTGTACGCGTCCATCGGCGCAAGGATCAGCATGTCGTACAGCCGCTTGCTCTCACGCTGCTCTCGCGTCGGACCCACGTCCGTCGAAATCTTGTGCATCATCGTGAAACCGCGCTCGCCCTCCAAAATGCTGTATCCCAGATGAAAATCATAATTCAAATAGTTGATCATCTCCGGCAATGGATAAATGAAATTAAAATTAAACCCCACATACGGTATCGCGTTGTTGCTCCACCCGAACTTCAGCCACACCTGCGGGATGAACTGCCATCTGAAATGCAGGCCCCCCCGGTACGCCTTCCCCAACAGCGTGCTGTACGTCTCCGTCGTGTCCTTCGTCGTGTCCGTCGCCGACTTGTTCTGCACCACCTGGTCCGCCTTCATCCGCCACTTCCACAGCTCCGCAAGCGCGTTGTCCACCACCAACTCCCCGTCCACCACCAGCTTGTCGTTCAGCGTCGCGTACCGGAACCCCGCGCGCACCCGGCTCACCCCCATCTGCTCCGTCGCGTACGGCGACAGCTTCGCGATCATCAACGACGGCACCACGTCCTGCAGGTTCAGGCTGAAGCCAAGGTCCCCGAACCGGTAATGGTTGAGCGGGTTGATATACACCCCAAGGTCAAGACCGAACGCCAGCTGCTGCGTGCTGTCGAACTGGTTCTCATAGCGCAACTTCACGTTCGTCCCCGCAGAAAGCCACGGCAGCATCCGCCACGCATAATGCCCGATGAACCAGTTGTCCCCAAAATTCGAGGGCCCAAGGTTCCTGATCGTGTTCGACGCGTCACCAGGATCTATCGTCGTCCGGTTGATCGACGCCGCCGTCCCGATCCACGATATCCCCAACGTGTGGTTCAGACGGATCGGCGCTAAAAACGACGCCTGCTGGTACCCCAGCGCCGTCGTCGATAGATCCCCGTCAACGCCCCACCGGTACAAACCAAGCTCGAACCGGAACTGGTTCACCCCCGTCAGCAGCGCCGGGTTCACGATCCCCGATGAAAATTCGCTCAGGTCCTGGACATAGTCCGCCTGAAAATACGGCGCGTCGTAACCGCCAGTCCCCTCGAGATCCCCGTATACACGGCTCCATCCCGTCAGCAACACCCCCACCACAAGCACTGCCACCACTCTCGTTACTTTCGTTTCCACGGCTAACCTCGCAACTTT
>Ga0335081_10002154_pt1 | contig 30881 bp, 25 predicted proteins | sample Lox_Sample_35_FD_206713 | JGI IMG/M metagenome (GOLD analysis project Ga0335081, IMG submission 206713) | Soil microbial communities from Loxahatchee National Wildlife Refuge, Florida, United States - Lox_Sample_3.5 | ecosystem: Environmental > Terrestrial > Soil > Wetlands | place: USA...
GTGTCTGCGAACTGGAAACCTGGGGACAGACGGGACGTTTTCCATCTTTTCCGTTTCATGTTGCAGTCGTGTCATCGGCGGTGAAATCCAGTTTACCTTGATCACGGCTCACGGAGCTTTTGCGAGGCCGACCGCCCTTCTGTGGTTCGAGCAGTCGCGATGTGCTTTCTTCCAGCTTGCGAACATACTCACGGCTCCCCAGAGGTCGTCCGGTGTGCGTGCAACTGCGAATCGCGCGCAATTCGTCGTCGTTCTCACCAGAAGACAGATACCTTCGCCAGGATTCGCGGGACCATCGCTTCCGCCACAGCGTTGTATCCAACCACGGCTCGGCGTCGAGGGTTTGAAAATGAGCTGTGGCGCTCGACCAAGGCCAACCTTCCGCTCGCGCGACCAATCCGGCGCGAACGGGATTGAGTTCAACATATCGCAGGGCAATCCAGAGGTGCGCGTCGTCCAGCGGACAAGAATAAAAGCGCCCTTGCCAGACGTGACCAGTCGAATGGCGCTGCGCGTTCCAGAATGTGGCGTAACGTCCATGGCAGTCCTTCAAGGCCAACGCCAGAGAGTCCTCTCGTTGCGGCACAACGAGCAAATGAACGTGGTTGGACATCAGGCAATAGCCCAGGAGCGTAAGGCCGCGGAGATGGGCGCAGTGCCGTAAGAGCTCCAGATACACCAGACGCTCGTTGTCAGATTCGAGGATGGACTGTCGCCCGTTCCCACGTTGTGTGACATGGTGTGGCGTATTTACGATAGCGATACGGGCCAGACGTGCCATCACGTCGGCACAATATCAGAAAACGTCCCGTCTGTCCCCAGGTTCCCCAGGTTCCCCAGGGCAGGCTCCGATGTAGGTGGGCGTGTTTCCTCCCTGGTAGTCCATGTTGTGGAAGAGATCGTAACGCGGAGGAGAAAAGGGAGGAAAGAGGAATCTCCGCACGCGGGCCGCGGAGAGGCGCGGACCGGATGCGGAGAACTAAGGTACACCGAGGGGCAGCCGTTTAATGTCGCGGCTGAAGCCGCGACCTCCTAAAGAGCGGAGTGGCCTCTCGAGTTCGCGCGGGGAGGGAGTGGGTGGGGGAGAATCTCCGCACGCGGGCCGAGGAGCATGGCCCGGATGCGGAGGACTAAGGAGAAGTTCGAAATGCTCAGCGAAGGGGGTGCGAGCGGTACGGGGGATTTAGGCCGGGCGCACGGAATTCCCGGAGGTGGGTTGGGGCACGGCGAGGATGGGCCGAAAACAACATAGAGTATTATAACATTGATGTCAATGGAGATTGTGGTATCGTTGGAGCGAGAGGTGTAAGCGAGCCCGGGTTAATGGGTTGCAGGGCTCTAGGGCAGAGTTTGCTGACGCACGATTCCGTGCGCGGGAGCGTGGGTAGATCCATTGAATGGGGTGAGGAAGGGAGAAAATCCGCACCCTTGAAAAGCGAAGGGTTGCGGCACCCAAGGCTTACTTCGTCGCCGAAAGCCTGCGCCACCCGGGATCGGTCTCTACCCCACCCGCCGTGTGATGGTACTTAGAGTGGGAAGCGCTTCTGGTGTGGCTGCCGCTACGAGTGGGCCGAATCCTAAGGCCAGGGATAACGCGTGCTCTTTCCACGATTCGTTCGCGACTGCGATTCGGCGCGGCTTGCCGATGATGCGGGAGTCCGTGGCCGCGTACTATTGGCCAGCGACGTTTCATGAATCAAATCTGGCTAACCGAGTGTGCGGCGGGAGGGAGCCCGCTCTTGAGGGCCACTCCAAATGATGCGGGTGATCACCAGGTGCCTATCCGGAGGACCGCTTCGGTGGTGATGCGAATCCCGTTTTGAGGATGAATCATGTTTACATCGCCCATCCAACTGTGCGTGTACTGCAGATCGATAATCCGCCAAGCAAAGGGACGAGTGATGACAACATCTACTCCTGCGCCTGCAGCCACGCTCACGCCGTTGCTTGACGTCTCCGCAGACCAGTCGCTCCGCTTTGGATAGTGCGACAAAGCGCCGTCTCCGTTGTTCCATTCCTTCAGGAGCTCCTCGCGCAAGGAATCATTGTCCACTTCATAAGTTACTTTTCTACCGCCGAACAAAAATCCTGCGTAGGGCGACAAGCGGTGCGAGGCCCGGGGCGTCCACCTTGGACCCACACCATAAAACAACGAATCGCCGCTCTGATTATCGGCGGGGAAATGCATGACCAGGCATCCATTGACCTCGGCAACAATCTGCACGCTGGGGCTCAGTCGCGCGGCACCTGATCCTCCGCCGCCGATGCAATTGCCGCCCCCCAGAAAATTCTCGTAGTACGGGTAGGCGGACAGCTCGATCGGAGCTTCCTTCGGATAGGTGTGGACAAATTGCACGGCTGCGGAATCGGAAGACTTGCGCACGTAAACGAACGGCTTTTCCCCGCTGCCATTCCGGTAATCCGCTACGAGCTCCTTGCGAATTTCAAAGTCATTTCCGGACAGTCCGAGCCGTGTGGGACGCCTCCAAGGCAACTGGAAGGCCATGAGGTTGGCGAAGGATCTTCCGGGATTCAAGAAACTCCTCGCCAGGATAATCACCATGCGATTGGAAGTGCGATTTTCCAGCCCCATGATCAAATAACGGTCGGCGGCGTCTTCCGCCATCATCGTCACGGCGCCGAGCGTAGGCGTATCCACGAGCGTGATGAAGCCTGGAGAGGCATGCAGCATCACGTTTCCAATCGAAGCCTCGCTGATCGGGCCGATCTTCCACTGCGTATGCCAGACTGCCGACCAGGCCATGGAACGCAGCACGCTGATGAAATAAATTCGTCCGTCGCCCCATTGCACATACACGTACTTCGGATCGTTTTGGCGGAAAATGTAGCCGAATATGGAGCCTTCCAGTGGATGTCCAACATAGGGTGCCATGAAGGTGTCGCTGTCGCTCCAGCCCCGAAGCTCGCTGACCGAATCAATATAGTTTTGGAACCAGTGACCATTCAGGGTGTCGCGGGTGCCGGGTTCCGTCCAGATGTTGAAGGTGTGCATGATCCCCGTGTAAAGAAGAGATTCCCTGAGGGCTGGTCCCCAGTGAACCGAAGTACGCGATGGAGGAGTCTCCACTGGGCGGATGAAGTAAGTTGCATTCGTTCCCGTGTCTCTCCGTCTGAGGATGTCCAAGGAGCTGTTGATAGGGAAGTCGCTAAACCGAGGGTAGCGGATTTCACTGGAGGCGATCGAAGAATTGGAGAGGACCTCGGGACTCTCCGGCGCAGCGGCTGCACTGGACGGCCCATCCAGGGCTTCACGCTGACCGCCATTGAAATCGAGGGATGACTGGGCTAAAGCCGAGAAGCACGGCATGCAAAGGCTCAATACCCCGAAGAGAACGTATTTTCTCACTGTCGTGATCCGCAATCCCTTTCCGACCGAGCCGTCACAACCCACTCTCCGCCGGGTCGAGGCTGGCTCGCTATGGCCGGTCACACTGGGCCTTCAGTGAGGGGCTGTCCCCCTTCCACAGAAAATTCTAAAAAGACGACGGTCCTGGAAAAGCTGCCAAAAGTACCAGTCATCGCAATTTGTATGGGTCAGGCAGATAGGAAGCTGAAACCTTCGGGATGGGGCGCCTTTAAGCACAATCCGGCCGCTCCACACCACTGCGAGGGCGGCAGCATTGCGTACGTCAAGGCGTAAGCCCCGACTTTCTGAAATGCATCTTTGAGTTGAACCCTACACCTGCTTGAAGAGGCGGAGGAGTTCGGCGGCGGCGTGAGGGAGGCGGGCGCCGCGGCGGTGGATCAGATACACGTGGCGGGGAAGATTGAGGCCGCGGACTTTCACTTCTTTCATCCAACCGTGGTCAATTTCCCAGGCGACACACATACGAGGGACGATAGCGACACCGACGCCCATCTGGACGAAGCGCTTGATGCTTTCGATGGTGGGCATTTCAATGGGCATGTTGAGGGCGGTGCGATTGCGGGCGAAAAGCTCGATGACGCGGCGGCGGAACGGGGATTCGACGATGTGGGCGACGAAATCCTCCTGGCCGAGCTCCGTGACTTCGACTTCGCGGCGCTTGGCGAGAGGGTGCCTGGGAGGGACGACGAGAGTAAGCTCGTCCTTGAGGATTTCGACGGCCTGGAGCTGGTCATCGCGGGGAATGAATGAGACGGCGCCGAGATCGAGGCGGTAGTTGAGGACTTCGTGAGGAATGTCGCGGGAAAAGAGGCGATGGACGCGGATCTGGATGCCGGGATGGGATTCGCGGAATTTGGCGAGAGCGGGGAGCAGGGCGTGGATGGAGCTTTCGTTGACGCCGAGGGCGAGCTCGCCGCGCTGGAGGGATTCGAGGTCGGAGAGACCCTTTTTGACTTCATCGCGTAGGTTGATGAGGCGCTCGGCGTATTCGCGGAGCATGGTGCCGGCATCGGTAAGGCGGACAGGGCGGGCGCCACGGACGAAGAGAGGCTGGCCGAGATCGTCTTCGAGCTTGCGAATGGCGAGGCTGATGGCGGGCTGGGTGCGGAAGAGTCTTTCGCCGGCACGGGAGAAGCTGCCTTCGCGGGCAACGGTAAGAAAGACCTGGAGTTCGCCGAGATCCATAGGATTGACCGGGGCATTATAAGGTAAGATTATCAAAAGCAGAACAAAGATAAATTTGACTGGGGGGTAGCGGGTTTGCGTTACTTGGAGGATGGGAGAGCCTATGGATTCGGTCAAAATCTTCGACACGACGCTGAGGGACGGAGAGCAATCACCCGGCTTCTCGATGAACACGGACGAGAAGATTCGCATGGGGCGGCAACTGGCGAAGCTGAAGGTGGACGTGATCGAGGCGGGATTCCCGATTTCGTCAAAGGGCGACTTGGAAGCGGTGCAGGCGGTAGCGCGGGAAGTGCGCGAAGTGCCGATTGCGGCGCTGGCGCGGGCGAAGAGGCAGGATATTGAAGCGGCGATCGAGTCGCTGAAGCCCGCGGCGGAAGCGCGGCTGCATGTGTTTCTGGCGACGTCCGACCTGCACTTGAACGTGAAGCTGAAGATGACGAGGGAGCAGGCGCTGGAAGCGATTGGGTCAATGGTGCGGCTGGGAAGGCAGCACGTGGCGGAAGTGGAGTTTTCGGCGGAGGATGCGGGACGGACGGAGATTGGGTATTTGTGCGAGGTCTGCCGCGTGGCAGTAGAAGCGGGAGCGACGGTTTTGAATTTGCCGGACACGGTGGGGTATGCGGTGCCGGAGGAGTACGGGGAGATGTTCCGGCGGGTGCGGGAGTATTTGGGAGACGATCCGCGGATCACGCTGAGCGCGCATTGCCATGACGATCTAGGGCTGGCGGTGGCGAACTCTCTGGCGGCGGTGCGGGCGGGCGTGCGGCAGATCGAGTGCACGGTGAACGGGATCGGCGAGCGGGCGGGGAACGCATCGCTGGAGGAAGTGGTGGTGGCGCTGGCGGTACGGAAGGAAAGTTTCGGCGTGGCGACGAGAATCAACATGGAGCAGCTGTTTCCTGCGAGCCGGTTGCTGACGGAAATCACGGGAGCGCAGGTGGCGCCGAACAAGGCGGTGGTGGGAGCGAACGCGTTCGCGCACGAGGCGGGGATTCACCAGGACGGGATCATCAAGAACCCGCTGACGTACGAGATTATTTCGCCTGAGACCGTGGGGGTGCCGTCGCGATCGCTGGTGGTGGGGAAGCATTCGGGACGGCACGCGTTGCGGGAGACGCTGCACAACCTGGGATATGAACCGAGCGACGCGGAATTGGCGGAAATTTACCGGCGCGTGACGACGTTGGCGGACCAAGCGAAGACGGTGCGGCCCCGCGATCTTGTGGGAATTGCGCACGAAGTGATCCGGCGGGGAGCCGGGGCCTACGCGGCGGAAGCTTCGTCGCTCGCGTAAACTCGCGTAAGCTACTCTTGCAGGCGCTGTGGAGCGCACTCTGGATATGCCTGAGAGCTTTGGTAAGGTCATGAAGAAAAATATCGTATTGCTGCCGGGAGATGGGATCGGGCCCGAGGTCACGCGGGCGGCGGCGGCGATGCTGCGCGAATGCGCGCACGAATTTCATCACCAATTTGATTTTCGCGAAATGCCCGTCGGCGGGGCGGCGATTGACGCGACGGGCACGCCTCTGCCTAAAGAAACGCTGGACGCGTGCAACAAGGCGGACGCGGTTTTTCTGGGTGCGGTGGGGGGGCCGAAGTGGGACGCGATGCCCGTCGGGAAGCGGCCGGAGAGCGGGCTGCTGGCATTGCGGCAGGGGATGGGGCTGTACGTCAATGTACGGCCGGTGAAGCTGCTCGAGCCGCTGCGGGGAATTTCTCCGTTGAAGCCGGAGGTTTTGCGGGAACTGGATCTGGAGATTATCCGCGAACTTGCGGGAGGGATTTATTTTGGAGAGCGGGGCCACGGAATCGAGCACGGAAAAGAACGGGCTTGGGACACGGAATCGTACTCGACTGCGGAAATTGAACGGATTGCGTCGTTTGCGTACGGGAGGGCGGAAGGCCGATCGCGGAGGCTGTGCTCGGTGGACAAAGCGAATGTTTTGTCCAGCTCGCAACTATGGAGGAAAACGGTTGCGGGGATGAATCATCTTTATCCGACGATCAAGCTCGAGCACATGTACGTGGACAACGCGGCGATGCAGCTGATTTTGCGACCTTCGCAGTTCGACGTGATCCTGACATCAAATATGTTTGGAGACATTTTGAGCGATGCGGCGGCGGCGCTGGTGGGATCCATCGGACTGATCCCTTCGGCGAGCTTCGGAACCGGAGCGCCGCTGTTCGAGCCGATTCATGGATCGGCGCCGACGTTGGCGGGGAAGGATGCGGCAAATCCAGTGGGATCTATCTTGAGCGCGACGATGATGTTGAGGGACGCGTTTGGGCTGAATCTCGAGGCGGATTGGGTCGAGCAATCGGTGGTGCGCGTACTGGCGGGAGGATTCCGTACACCGGACATTGGGGGGGCGGGAAGCAAGGTGGTCCCCGCATCGGGCTTCATGGAAATGCTGCGAGAGGAAATGCAACGCACCCTGGAACATGCGGAGCGCTACGGCTGGGGGGTATAGCCAGGCGGGCGGATCGCGCCTTGCGAGATGCCGCTGGGGATGCTAATTTAACCGTTTAGGTCTGGCCAATTGACGGCGGTTCGCTCAAAAAGGCCAGGTTTCTTGTCATGACCGGGGCGTTTTGGCCGGGGGTTCGCATGGGCGGACAGGCGCACCGGGTGACCTGCGTCGAAGACCGAGTGGAAAACGGTGCAATACAGAAATACTTGCGGAAACTGTGAAACTGAAATGACGCTTGCTGCGCGCCAGTAGACGCACAGGCCCGCCATGCCAGATTCGAACACCCACAGTCCCCGAAAAGCTGCCCCGAATCAGCCTGGAGGTGTGACCTACTGGCGAGCGGAGGGGTCGCTGTTGGACTTAAGCGCGCTGCGCCAAGCGGGGTTTTTTACCTGGAATGCGCAGAGCTTTGACGAACGGTGGAAGCGGCGCGCGGGAATGGGCTTGATGACGTTGTGGAGGCCTGTGGCGTATTTGGGAGGAAGGAAGTTCGCGACGCGGGTGCTGTATACGCTGCTGCGGGGGATCAGCCGCGACCGCCTGGATCTGCTGGGAGAAGAATATTTCGAGTACCAGCTCAAGACGCACTTACGAGAGGAGGCAGTCGAAAAGCTGCGGGAGGCGTCGAGGAACGGCGAACAAGTCGTGCTGGTGGGACAAACACTCGAGCATATTCTGCGGCCAATGGCCCGGCACCTTGGCATCGAGGCATTTGCCGCGAACCGGCTGGAATTTCGGGATGGGCGAGCTACGGGTAGGTTGCTCGATCCGGTGATCCGGCCGAGAGGGTTCCTGGGATGGCTGGGGAGCGGCGGGGCGGACGGGCGAATATCGCAATCGAAGCTGTTGAGACACCTGGGCTGGCGGGAGCCGGAAAAATTACAGGAGGCGACACAGAGGACAGATCGGCCAGCGATGCCATCGGCAAGATCGGTGGTGGTATTCGACGGTGTGCCACGGCTGAATTCGCTATCCGTGAGAGATGCCTTTGCAAACCGGCACGTCCTGCTGATTGGGGTAACTGGTTTCATCGGCAAGGTGTGGCTTGTGGATTTGCTGAAACAGGTTCCTGAGATCGGAAAGATCACGCTGCTCATACGGCGCAACCGCACGACGACGGGGCAGAGACGATTTGAAAAAATCGTGGAGGAATCGCCGGCAGTTGACCCGTTGCATGAGCAATACGGACGGGGGCTCGGGGCGTTTTTGAGAGAACGAATTGAGGTCGTCGAGGGAGACGTGTCCCAACCCGGATTGGGGTTGGAGGATGCGGTCCGAACGAGGTTGGCAAGCTCGCTGGACCTGATTGTGAACAGCGCAGGATTGACGGATTTCAATCCGGATTTGCGGGACGCAGTTGCTTCGAATGTGGATTCCGCGACCTATCTGACAGATTTTCTGCGGGAATGCGACCGCGCGGCGTTGATGCATCTTTCCACATGCTACGTGGTGGGAATGCGCGATATGCGCGTATCCGAGGAACTGGAGAGCAACTACAATCCCGCGGGAGATGCGGCATTCGATGCGGAACGGGAGATCGAGTCGCTGCGAACGATGGTTCGGAGAATCGAAGAGCGCGCGGAAGGGCCGGAGCTAACGAAAGCGCTGCGAAGGCAGGCCCTGGGGCGCGGTGCGGATGATTCCAAGGTTGAGGCGGGCCAGCTTGACGGGGTGGTCAAAAGGAACCGGGTGCGCTGGGAACGAAACAAGCTAGTGCGCGTGGGGATGAGGCGGGCGCAGCATCTGGGCTGGCCGAATACATACACGTTTACGAAAAGCCTCGGCGAATCGGTGCTGGCACGAAGAGGGAAGGACCTGCCGATCGCGATCGTTAGGCCGTCCATCGTTGAGAGTTCGACGCGAACTCCATTTCCGGGATGGAATGAGGGCATCAACACGTCGGGGCCGCTTTCTTATTTACTTGGGACGAATTTCCGGCAGCTTCCGACGAACGAGAAGAAATGCCTGGACGTGATCCCGGTAGACATGGTCACGCGCGGAATGACATTAATTGGCGCGGCCCTGATTCTGCGGAGGCACGCGCGGATGTATCAACTGGCGACTTCCGCGACGAACCCGTGCGACATGGGGAGAAGCATCGAGCTGACCGGGCTGGCGCACCGAAAGCATTACCGGACGCAGAAGGGGATTGAGCACTGGCTGAAAGTGAAGTTTGAGACGATTCCGGTGTCCAAGCAGCGGTACGAAAGGCTTTCGATCCCGATGCAGAAGGCGGTGGTCTCGGGCATCAATCGCGTGGCGGAAAAGCTGCGCATGAAAAAACCGCCGCTGGCAAAGGCCGAACGCGAACTGAACCGCGCAGAAAAGTTGATCGAACTTTATGAGCCGTTCATTCTCCACAACGAGCACGTCTTTGAATGCGAAAATGTGCGGCTGCTATCCGCGGCGCTGACCGAAGACGAGCGCCAACTGTTCGATTTCGAACCCGGGTCCATCGATTGGTGGGATTACTGGATTAACGTGCATATCCCGGCTTTGCGACGGTGGTGTTACCCGCTGATGGAGGGCCGGCCGCTGGAATCGCGGACTCCGCGGGAACTGGACTGGGGTGCGGAGCCACCGCCGGTTCAAGCGCTCACGAGTTCCGGAGGCGGTTAAAGCGCATGGCTATCTTCTTGACGGGCGCGACCGGCTACCTCGGGAGCTACATCGCAGCCGAAGTTCTCTCCGGGTATCGGGATTCTCTAAATCTTCTGGTGCGAGCGAATTCGGAACAGGAAGCTCGGGAGCGGCTCTGGCAATCGCTGCAACTGCATCTTGCCTTCCCGGAATTTCACGAATATCTGGCGACGCGGGTACGGATTTTTCGCGGGGACTTGACGAACGAGGGATTCGGGCTTTCCGAGGACGAGTACGGGACGCTGGTGGACACGACGGAATCGGTGATCCACTGTGCGGCATCGCTAAACCGCAAATCCGAGAAACAATGCCTGAATGTGAATTTGCGCGGCACGCTGGAAGTGATTCAACTGGCGCGGCGCGCGCAGGACCGGCACGGGTTGCGGCGGTATTCGCATGTTTCCACGGTCGCGGTAGCCGGCCACCGGCAGGACGAGACCGTACGCGAGGACGAGGCGATTGACTGGGCGAGATCGGATTACGATCCTTACGCGCGGACCAAGAAATTCTGTGAGCACATGGTCAAGAAACTTTTGCCGGACGTTCCGCGGACAATTTTTCGCCCTGCGATCGTACTGGGAGACAGCCGAAAACCGGAAACGACGCAATTCGACATGGTCCAAGCATTCAGCGTTCTTGCCGGTTTGCCGTTCCTGCCGCTGCGGCCCGAGGACAGGATTGATATCGTGCCGGCGGATTACGTCGGTAAAGCGATCATTACCATTCATCAGAAAGAACGGCCGGATTTTGGCATTTATCACCTGTCGTCAGGGAGCGACTCGCAAACCTACCGCGAACTCACCGACGCGCTTTCTTCCGCCGGCGGGTGGAGAAAGCCAAAATATGTGCCGGCGCTTGGTTCGACATTTTCGGGCACGGTGAACCGTCTGGCGCGGCGCAAGGGAAACCTCGGAAGAGGAGCTTCGCTCCTGAAGGTATTCTGGCCGTACCTGGTGTGGAACACGGTATTCGATAATGCGCGGGTCGTCTCGGAACTTGGGGGAGAGAAGCCGGCAAAATTTACGGAGTATGCGTACCCGCTCTTAAAATTCAGCCGGAATCACAAGTTCAAGTACCCGGCAAAGCCGTGGCCGGAAGAGAGCGCCGCAGCGGTAGCTGTGCCAGGGGGCGCAGGCGCATGACGGACTTTCTCCTGGTGGCGTGGGTCAGCGTGTTGATCGAGCTCACTCGACTGCAGTGGATGCTCGGACGAGGGAAGAAGTGGGCGCCGGGCGAGCCGCTGCGGCTTCTGTTCGCAGGATACAACGGAACGCGCAACACGGGCTCGGACGTGCGCGTGAATGAGATTTTGCGGCAGCTTCGCCACGTTCTTGGGGCAGGGAATGTGGACTTCAGCGTGATGACGCAGAGTTTCGACCGCACAAAGGGATACTTTGGAGGAACACAGCAAGTGCATCTTCCCGATGTTTTTCCACCGTTTCTGCATCGAGAGGCGAGGCAGAACCACGGGGTTGTCGCGTGCGAAGGTTCAATGTTCAAGAGCAAATTCGCGAATGCGTTGACGACGATGATGATCGGGTCGCTGGGGCTGGCATCATCGGAGAACAAGCTGTCTGTAGGCTACGGCGCCGAAGCGGGCTACATGGATAGCCTGATCGAGAAGATGTGCCGGCGCTATGTGCATGACTCGTTCATCATCACCAGGAATCGGGAATCGCAGAACGTGCTGGGAAATTTGGGAATCTCCACGGAGCTCGGGACCGACACCGCATGGACTTTCGAGCCGCAGCCGCAAGAATATGGCCGCAAAGTGCTGCGCGAGGCGGGATGGGATGAGAAAACGCCGGTGCTGATTCTCTGCCCGATCCATCCCTTTGTCTGGCCGGTGCAGGCTTCACTTGCGAAATATGTTGCGCGTGTCACGACCGGCGCGTTCAAGGAGAGCCAATACCGGACGGTTTATTTCCACCAGTCCGGAGCAGAAGTGGACCGGAAATTCGAAAACTACATTGGCGCGTTTGCCAGGGCGACGCGGGCATTCCAGCAGAAGCAATGCGTGTTTACCGTTTTGGTGGCCATGGAGAGGCTGGATGCGGTCGCATGCCGGGAGATCGCGGAACAAATTCCCGGGACACCGATTTTCACCTCAGACGATTACAACATGTTCGAGCTCGTTTCGATCTTGCGCGCGGGATCGTACATGGTTTCGTCGCGCTACCACGGTATCGTTACTTGCATGCCAAGCCTCGTGGCGTCTGCGGGAGTGACGATGGACGAGCGCATCCGCAACCTGATGCGCGAACGCGGCCACGAGCATCTCTTTCTTACGGTGGATGATCCCGAGCTCGAACCCAAGCTTCTGAGCATCATGGACACTCTGGTGCAGGAAGCCGATTCCGTTCGCGACGGAATTGCGCGCACGGTGGTGCGCAACCTCAAGGTTATGGCCCGCATGGGGGTCATTTTCGAGGATCTACTGAGACGGGAGTATCCAGAGTTTCCCTTGAAAACAGGGGTGCGCTCCTGGGAAGAGTATTTGCCGCCCTTGAGCAAGACGTTGCAGCAACTGGCGGACCGCCATGACGTGACGGAAGCGGCGATGACGGCGAAGAGCTGAATCTCCATGCCGAGCTTCCTCGAAAAGATTTTTGAAGGATTGGAACGTTCGAAGGACCGCGTGGTGCTTCGGGAAGTTCGAGGCAAGCAGTTCGTTTCCGTATCAGGGGGGGAGCTGCTCGAACTTGTGCAGCGCGCCCGCGCGTGGCTGCGTGCATGTGGCATTCATCCCGGAGAGCGCTGTGGAATGCTCGGGGCGAATTCGATTCGATGGGTGGCGATTGACCTGGCATTGATGGCCGAGAACATTCCGGTCGTGCCTCTTTATGCGCGGCAGATTTCCAAAGAAATTGCGGGAATGCTGAAGGATTGCCAACCGCGGCTCCTGCTGACGGACGACGCGGCGCTTTGCGACGGGGCTGCGGCAGCGTGGGCGGATGCGGGGACGGGAGACATTGAATTCCCGCAGCGCGCGTTATTCGACGAGGTAGCTCACGGGAGCCAGTTTGCCCTTGCGCCACTGAAGCCGCTGGCTCGCAGTGACGACGACTTGCTGACGGTCATCTACACGTCAGGAACATCGGGGGAGCCAAAGGGCGTCTGCCTGAACATTGGGAATGTGGACCACATGACCGGCTGCACGGGAGAACGGTTGAATCAGCTGATGGGAGCGAGTTCCGAGCCGGACAGGATTTTTCTATACGCGCCACTGAATTTTGCGGCTTCATGGATGCTGATGCTTTCCGCCCTTCTTCGCGAAAGCGTGCTCACTCTTTCCACGGACCTGAACAAGCTGGCGGATGAAATCCGTCTTTCGGCACCTCATTATTTCTTGAATGTCCCCACATTGCTCGAGCGTGTGAAACGTGGGGTGGAAGATGCCGTTGCCAAGCGCAACGCCGCGATTCGAGCCCTCTATGGGCGAGCCCGCAAAGCGTGGGAACACGAGCATGGCGGACAAAAGCGCGGGTTCGACGGTTTGTGGCTTGCGCTCGGCCGGAAGCTGATTTTTGACAGGGTCAAATCGCGATTTGGGCAGAATTTGCGTGCCTTGGTCTGCGGATCGGCGCCGCTCGCGCCAGAAACGCAACTTTTCTTTCTCATGCTCGGCATTCCCGTATTGCAGGCGTATGGGCTCACTGAAACAACGGCGCTCTGCACGCTGGACGATCCCCGAGTTCCGCCGGAGCCGGGTTATGTGGGAACGGCGATCGCAGGAGTGGAGATGAAACTTGGCGAGAATGATGAAATTCTCGTGCGCGGACCGAATATATTTCCGGGATATTGGAACCGGCCCGAAGAGACCGCGCGAGTCTTGCGCGACGGTTGGTTTCATACGGGTGATCAAGGAGAAGTAAACGCCCGGGGAAATTGGCGCATCATCGGGAGGATCAAAAACCTTCTGGTGCTGAATACGGGGCACAAGTTTGCGCCCGAGCCGATCGAGGACACGCTGGTACAACTTCTACCGGGAGCACAACAGGCGGTGCTCGTCGGCAATGCGCGCAGTTATGTCTGCGCTCTGGTCACGGGCCCGGTGAAGCCCTCGGCAGTTCAAGCAGCGATTGAAACGGTGAACCTCCAATTGCCGCACTACCGCCAGATTCGCAATTTTGCCGTCATCCCGACGGCGTTTTCGGCGGAGAACGGCCTGCTGACCGCAATGGGAAAGCTGCGCCGCGAAGCGATCAATGCGCAATGCGCCAGGGAAATTGAGGCCATGTACGAGAGGAAGGCGCACGCATGAAGAGTTTCAAGGGCAAGGCGCTGCGCTGGGAATGGCGCGAAGGAGTCATCGAGCTGACGCTCGATCATGCGCCCGCAAACGAAATCGGAACGGCGATGCTTGCGGAGCTGGAGGAGTTCGTCCGCGCGATGAAGGAAATCGAAAATGAGACCTCTGCGTGCATCATCAGCAGCGCGAGAAAACTCGGTTTCAGCGCGGGGGCGGATCTGCGCGAGCTGTACCATGGGGCCGTTGCGCTTGGCGAGAAGGAGCGGCTCGCCGGAGTGCGTGATTTTGTCGGTCGGACGCACGCCGTGGGAAATGCGATTGACGCAGCGCCGTTTATCACGATTGCTGCAGTGCACGGAGTTTGCTTCGGGGGCGGGCTGGAACTGGCTTTGCTCTGCGACATCATTGTGGCAGACAAGATGGCGCGATTTGCATTTCCGGAGCTGCGGCTTGGTCTGATTCCCGGCTTCGGAGGCATTCCACGGCTGAAACGAGATCTTGGCAACGGGATCGTACGTGATCTACTGTTCACCGGCCGCAGCATTAATGCCGCGCGAGCACACGCCGTCGGGCTCGTCTCGCAACTCGCCGGGGAAGGTGAAGCGCTGAAAGTGGCGCGCACTACGGCGGCCCAGATCACGAAGTTTGATGCGGCAACGCGAGCCGCTGCAAAGAAATTCATGAAGCCGATTCCCTATGAAGAGCTGAAACGCGAAGTTGACCTGTTTTGCGAGCTGTTCGCGCGGCCCACGGTGATGGCAGCACTGAAGAAGTTTGTGGAATCCTCGGATGCCATGCCTTATCTTCCCTGAAACCTGGAGCGACTGGTTCTGATTTTGCGCGCCCGCTTTGGGAATGATAGATTTACAACGAGATGCGTAACCTCGAACAAACAACTCAAGAAGTGCTGGAGCTTGCCACCAGCCATTTTCATGTGGCCACGGGATCACTCGCGCCGGGGGATGATTTTTTCAAGAAGCTCGGGATTGACAGTTTGCAAGCCCTGGAGTTGCTGTCGCGGCTGGAAAATCATTTTGGGATCGAGCTGCCCGACTACGAGGTGCAAGGCGTGAGCGACTTCAAGACTCTCGCGGAGCGCATTCAGTCCCGCCTGTAATGCTGGACCTTTCAAGATATCAATCCGTAGGCGCCGCGCTGCAGGACGCATTGGATGCGTTTGCGGAGGAATTGTGTCTGATCGAAGCGGACCGCGAACGGGAAAAAGAGAGGCTGACATACAAAGACTTCAAGGAGCGGGCGCTGCCACTGGCGCGCGCGTTGCAGGATTCCGGATTCAGTGCCGGCGAACGGGCCAGCATCATCATGACAAATCAGTCCAAGTGGCTGATTTCCGCCTATGCGGTCTTCTTTTGCGGCGGCGTGCTGGTCCCCATCGATTACAAATTGACGCCCGATGAGCAGTGGCAATTGCTGAAACACTCCGAAGCGAAGGTTTTGATCACGGAGTATCCGATTTGGAGGCAGCTCAGCGAAGCGGCAGGGCGAATCGAGGCGATAGAACTGAGAACCTTGCTGGTCACCGAAGTGCCGGCTAATGTGGAGCTTTCAGGAGCGCTGCGGTGGGAAGAATTTCGCGGAGCCGGGGAGCCAGATTTCGTATCCCGGGAGCGCAAAGACACGGCTTGCATCGTGTATTCCTCCGGCACGGGCGGGCGGCCGAAGGGCTGCATGATGACTCAGGAGAATTATCTCGAGCAGTGCGTGGCACTCACATCGCTCTACCCGTTCTGGCCCGGAGTACGCTATCTCAGCATTCTTCCGACAAATCACGCGATTGATTTCATGGTGGGATTCTTCGGGCCATTCATCTGCGGCGCGTGCGTGGTGCACCTGCGAACGCTGAGGCCGGAGTTCGTTCGCGAGGCGTTTCCAAAGTACAAGATTACGTACGTCAGCCTGGTACCGCTGGTGCTGAAGAACTTGCAAAAGGGATTGCAGGCGCGGTTCGATGCGCTTCCTTCGTCGAAGCGCAAAGTGTTCAATGCGCTTGTAACCATCAACAAATCGTTGACGAAAGGGCGGCCTCGGCTTGGGCTCAGCCGGAGGCTTTTGAAGCAGGTGCATGCCGCGTTTGGGGGTGAGCTGCGGGCCATTATTGTGGGAGGCGCGTTCACGGAGCCGCAAACTCTGCAATTTTTCTACGATCTCGGAATTCCGGTTGCGAACGGATACGGCCTGACCGAAGCAGGGACCGCGATCACTGTGAATAATCTAAAACCTTTTCGCGCGGATACCGTTGGCAAACCGCTACCGGGCATGGAAGTGAAGATCGTAGATCCTGATGCGGAGGGGATCGGTGAGGTCACGGTGCGAAGCAAAACGGTGATGGCGGGCTACCTTCACGATGAGGATCTCACTCGCGAAGTGATCGTGAACGGATGGCTGAAGACCGGAGACCTCGGAAGGTTCGATTCCAACGGCCACTTGCAACTTTTTGGCCGCAAGAAAAATATGATCGTCACCGAGGAAGGCAAAAATATCTATCCGGAAGACATCGAAACGGTCTTCGAGAGCCTGCCGGTGAAGGAATTTTGCGTTTTCGCCGCGAATTACATCTGGCCACAACGTTCGATGGTGGGCGAGCAATTGGTGCTCGCGATTCACCTCGAGGAGGGGCAAAGCTTTGCAGATGAACTTCGGACGGAGATCTCCGCGCGAAACAGCCGCCTCCTCAACTACAAGCGCATCCACGGTGTGATTGTGATGAACGAAGAGTTTCCGCGCACGGCTTCGCTTAAGATTAAGCGGAACGTTTTGGCGGAACGGCTTGCCAGGCTCGATCGCGCGGCGGCCGTCCTGCCGCTCTGACCCATGGCCGTTGAAAAAGAGCGATTCTTCGCGATCGTGAATCCGGCCGCTGGCGGAGGAAAATCCGCCAAGCTCGCGGGACCTGCGCTCACGCGACTGCGCGCGGCGGGGCTGAAGATTGACGTGTTTGCTTCGATGAGTGTTGGGCATCCGGTCCAATTGGCACGCGAGGCGTACGCGCAGGGCTACCGCAGTTTTCTCGCGGTCGGCGGCGACGGCACCGCGCACGAAATTCTGAACGGCGTATTTGGAGGAGGACAAGTCAAAGAAAGAATTGCCCTGGGATTTCTGCCGTTAGGCACCGGCAATTCGTTCTTGAGGGATTTCGCAAGCGACACGGCGGAGGCATCCCTTAAGGCCTTGCTCGAGGGTAAAACGCGCCCGGTGGATCTTGTCCGGCTGACGCACGCGCAGGGACAGAGCTACTCCATCAATATTCTTAGCATGGGATTCACAGCCGACGTGGGAGCGCTGACGAACCGGCTCTTCAAGCCGTTTGGACGCCTCGGTTATTTGCTGGGAGTCTTTGTCCGCGTGCTTCAGCTCAAACGGCGTGCCTTTGCCTTGCGATGCGACGACGACAAGGAATGGGACGAGCGCCGGGCGCTTTTTCTCTCTTTCAACAACAGCAAATACACCGGCGGCACGATGTTGATCGCCCCCGACGCCAATGCGACTGACGGCTATATCGAATTCATTCGCTGGGGGCCGATCGGCCGGTTCGGATTGCTCAAGACGTTGCCGAAGCTCTACGACGGGACGCACATCGCGCATCCGTTGGCCTCGCGAAGATCGGTGAAGCACGTGGAGTTCAACATTCACGTTCCCGTTGACGTGATGATTGACGGGGAGATTGCCAGGCTCGAGTGCCGCACTCTGGATGTGCTTCCCTCCGCGGTGGATGTGTATATATGAAGCGGATCTGGCTGGCCGTCCGCAGCGCGCTGCTTTGGGGAGTGAGCCTGCTGCATTTTGCGATTGCCGTTCCGACGCTGATTGGCCTGGCTATTTTTCTCGATCCGAAGAAGCATGACTGGCTGCAGCGCGCTTTTTGCCGGCGCATCATGTTTTTCTCGGGCGCCAAGACCCGCACGGAACGCGAGGCGCGCTTCGACGCGAAGCGCACGAGTTTCTTCGTCTCCAATCACGTGAACTTTTTTGATCCTTTCGTGCTGTATTGCGCCATCCCGCAATTTGCTCGAGGTTGGGAACTGGAATCGCATTTCGAGATTCCCATCTACGGATGGCTGATGAAACGGTTCGGCAACGTTCCCGTGCCGGACGTGCGCCGGCCCTCGGATTTGAAGCGTATGTGGCGGATGACGCAGGACGCGATTGATCAAGGCGTGAGCCTGATCGTTTTTCCCGAAGGCAAACGAACCCGCAACGGGAAAGTGGACGAGTTTCAGGACGGCGTTTTCCGGCTGGCACAACAGCTCGGTGCGCCGATCGTTCCGGTCAGCATCGTGGGTGCATTTCGCCATCATCGCACCGGGCATTGGATGTTTTGGCCCGCGACGATTACCGTGCATCTGCACGACACGATCAAGACGGAAGGCCTTTCGAAGGAAGATGTGCCGGCGCTTCGCGATCGCGTGCGAGGCATCATCGCAAGGCCCGTTGACGCGGATCTCGAGCTAGCATCCCCGGCGCAAAGCCCGCCTCATTAAATTCTGATTGCCCTCGGCGGATTTTCGCGGCTGCACGGGTTCGCGCAAAAATGGCTAGCAGAGGTTCGCTACTGCTTGACGATTTCTCCACCCTTCATCACGAAGGTGACATGTTCAAGGACGCCAGTGTCCTGCATGGGATCGCCCTGGACTGCGATGAGGTCGCCGTATTTTCCAGGCTCGAGCGTACCTACCAGGTCCGACCATCCAAGAAGATCCGCGGCATTCATGGTGGCAGCCTGAATCGCCTGGAGGTTCGTCAGGCCGAGACTAACCATCACCGGAAATTCGTGTGCGTTCAGGCCATGGGGATAAACCGCAGCGTCCGTGCCAAATGCGACCTTCACACCTTCCTTGAACGCGCGCGCGACATTCTCCCGCGCTGCAGGCATCACGACCTTGGCTTTGGCGATTACCCCTTCGCTCAAGCCAAGCGCGCGGTAATTTTCCATAAACCAGTCCATCAGGTACAACGTGGGAACCAGATACGTCCCATGCTGCTTCATTAACTGAATGTCTTCCTCGTTGATGAAGCTGCCGTGCTCAACGGAGTCCACTCCGGCAAGGACCGCGTTCTTGATGCCGAGTGCTCCGTGCGCATGGGCGGCCACCTTGCGGCCGAGACCGTGCGCGGTCTCGACGATGGCGCGCATCTCCTCCGGAGAATATTGTTCGAGCGCGGGATTGTCGCCTTCGGAAAGCACGCCGCCAGTGGCCATGAACTTGATCACGTCCGCACCGTACTTGATGTTTTCGCGAACTTTATGGATGACGGCATCCTGTCCGTCAGCTACGCCATCCGAGAACGCGTTGAACTGCGGCGCGAGGAAGTTTTCGTCCGCGTGACCTCCGGTGATGCTGAGCGGTGGGCCGGAAACAAGCATCCGCGGGCCTGGCACATCACCTGCGTTGATCGCGTCGCGCAAGGCTACGTCCGAATAGCCGCCGGCTCCGACGTTTCGCACGGTGGTGAAGCCCGCTTCGAGCGTGACGCGGGCATTGCGCGCTCCCAGCAAAGCCTGGCGAGGATAGGACATCCGCAACCCCGCGGGGCCGAGCGTCCACGGGGACATGGTGAGATGCGTGTGACAATCAATCAGCCCGGGAAGGACCGTGTCCTGAGAAAGGTCAACGACGCGCACGCCTTTCGGAAGTTTGGCGGCCAGTTCATTTGCTGCGCCAACCTCCTTGATCCGGCCGTTCTCGATCCAGATGATTTGATTCGCGGCGTACTGCCCCGTGCGGACGTCAAGCACGCGTCCTGCTTTTACTGCCACATCATCAGTTGTGGCCGCTGTCCCTGTGGTTTGCGCGTGCGCCGCCGAGGCCGCAAAAAGAATCAAGCCAAGAAAAACGGCCAGCGTTCCGAGTCGCTTCATTTCGTCACCCCTTTGCGATTGCCTTCGAGGAATATGGAAACTTGCCTGGGGGATTCTACCCGAAAGCTGTGGTATCTCCCCCGCCGACTTCGGGGATTCCGGTTGCGGATTCAAGGGCAACGGGAGGCCCAACACTTCAAACGAGACGCAGAAATTAGTGAATGGGCGGAGAAGTGGCGGAAGGCGCCGATGCCAGAGGCGCAAACTTCACTTCGTTGGCGATGAGGTCGGTGCCCTTCGGTGTGGCATGAATGACCACGCGTTGTCCGGGAGCGAGATCCGCAAGCTTGGCCGCCTTTCCATCCTTGTCTACGTACATGGTCGTTGGCGCCAACTTTACTTCGACGCTTTTCCCGTCTGTCGTCTTAACGACGACGGCATGAGCTGAAACTTTTTCCAAAGTGCCCATGACATGCTTTTTGTTACCGTGGGCAAAGGCAGGAACCACTGCGGCAAGCGCGAGCATGAGAGAAATGCAAAGAGTCTTCATACTCTCCCCGACATCTATCATACGAAAAATCCGGCCATTCGGACTACCAGGGAGGAGCTCCTGATAGAGCCGGAACAAATCCTGGGAGCGCGCAGAAATGCATTGCCTCGAGACTCTGCCGCACTTTTGCTGGCGGTTCAATGGTGATGATGCGGAGTTTTAGGTGATGGGTGCGGCGGCCCGCCATTCAGAAAATCCTGTTCGTCCTTTTCCTCCTCGCGATCCTCCGGCCCTTTGGGATTGTATCGCTCCATTTCGATCTGTTCCTGCGTGCTCAATTGCGGCAAATGGCGGATAAAACGCACGAGTTTCCAGGTGTCTTCCGCGTCGCCATGATCGGAAACCACTCCAAACGCGGGCATCCCGGTGAACCGAACTCCGTTCTGAATGATCCAGAAAAGCTCGCCGTCGGTAAGTTTCTGCGTTCGAGCGGCGCGCAAGTCCGGAGGTTTGGGATAAAGGCCCTTGCCAACGGGCGAATCGCCGCTCCCGTCATTCGCGTGGCAAAAAGCGCAGTGATCCGCGAAGTGCTTCATGGCTTCCTGTTGCACTTCGGCAGAATCGGCAATGGGATTGGTCATCGTCCGCGCCCCTGAGGGAAGGGCCAAATGCCGCACATTTCGAGCGAGAAAGACCTCCAGTGCGGTCGGAGTGGCCCGCGCGCTTAGGCCGCCATGGAGGATGCTGACAGCGGCTGCTATAACGAGGCCCACGGCCAGGACGGCCAAAAGGAGAATTATGTTTCCGCGTTTCATGCACGCGCCTCTTCGCCGCGCATTGGCAATACGTCACCCAGAGATTGCCCTCGCTTCATATTCTGGCTGTGCAATCGAGGGGCCGCCTATAGCCGCGCGGAAACGCGCGCGGCAAGTTGACCGTCGTGGGTAACCAAAAGAAACACAAGACTGTCCGTTAAAGATACGCCCTTGCTCGGAACTTCCAAAGAAAACTTCCACTCGTAGCGTTTCGGCAGTTCCTTGGCAAGGTCCGTCGCGTAAGGCGCGAGGGGCATAATCGTGATTTCCCCTCGTAAGTAATCTCGGATCAGATGCATCGTGACTCCCTTCTTCCAGAAGAGGCCAAGGCGTAGCGTGTTGATCATCTCGGGAGTAAGGGTGGGCTGCTCGGCCGCCGCATTCCCGCGGGGGTCGCACGCGATATCTCGAATGGAGAACGTGACGGAGAGTTGGTCGGGGAATTCCGTGATGATCTCAGTCCCGCGCTCGAAGAAGGTCTCGTCCAAATCGTCCACGCGCTTGAGCCCATCGAAAAATGCAGGCGCACTCACTCGGCCGGACATGCGGAAACATTCGCCGCCAGGCAGTCCACCGTCTGTCGAGAAAGGCATTCCGCCATCAAGATTCCACACAGCGCGCTTGCCGTGCTTCTGGTGTTCTTCTTTGATCGGTCGCTGCGCGCTTGAGCTGGAAGCCAGGAGCAGGACCGCCAAAGCGCATGCGAGTTGTGCCTCGGGTCGCATGGAACTGTGATCAGTGTACGACGCCACGCGGAAACTCAGCTATGTCGGGAGCCTCAGGGTGCCTATATTGAATTCTCTTTCGTAGGAAAGCGAGTCCTCATGGGTGGGTCATGTCTTCTGGCCTAACGAGGGCGTCGAATTCATCGGCGGTGACGAAACCGAGCTTCAGCGCGGCTTCACGGAGGCTGATTCCCGAGTGGTGCGCGGCTTTGGCAACCTGGGCGGCCTGGTCGTATCCGATCTTGGGCGCAAGAGCAGTGACGAGCATCAGGGAATTGTGAAGGTAGCTGTCAATCTGTTCGCGGTGGACCTCAATTCCCACGACGCAATGATCCACAAAGCTATTTGAGGAATCCGCGAGGAGTTCAACCGAATGCAGATAGTTGAAGATCATGACCGGCTTGAAGACGTTCAATTCAAAGTTCCCCTGCGAACCGGCAATTCCGATCGCCGCGTCGTTGCCCATCACTTGAACGGCAACCATGGTGAGCGCTTCGCACTGCGTCGGATTCACTTTGCCGGGCATGATGGACGACCCGGGCTCATTCTCCGGCAGCATGAGTTCGCCGAGGCCGCAGCGCGGGCCGGAAGCCAGCCAACGAATGTCGTTGGCGATTTTCATCAGCGAAACCGCGAGTGTTTTCAGAGCTCCGGAGGCAAAAACGATTTCATCGTGAGCAGAGAGAGCCGCGAATTTGTTCGGATGGGAACGAAACGGCAGGCCTGTCAGTTCGCCGATTTTACGAGCGGCGCGTTCCGCGAATTCAGGATGCGCGTTCAGGCCCGTGCCGACTGCGGTCCCTCCGATGGCCAGATCATACAGACCGTCGAGGGCCATGGCGATGCGGCCGCCATCCCGGTCCAGCATGCTCACCCAGCCGGAAAATTCCTGCCCAAACGTGAGTGGAGTGGCGTCCTGCAAGTGCGTACGGCCAATCTTGACAATGTCCGCGAACTCTTTGCCTTTTGCATCCAGAGCGTCGCGGAGTTTTTTCACCGCCGGCAAGAGCGTGCGCGCTGTCTCCGTCGCGGCCGCGATGTGCATGGCTGTGGGGAACGTGTCGTTCGACGACTGCGACATGTTCACGTCGTCGTTGGGGTGAATGGGTTTCTTGCTGCCCAACAGGCCGCCGGCGATCTCAATCGCGCGATTGGAGATCACTTCGTTCACGTTCATGTTCGTTTGTGTCCCGCTGCCGGTTTGCCAAATACGGAGGGGAAAGTGATCGTCGAGCTTTCCGGTGATGACCTCGTCTGCCGCCTGCACGATCAGGCTGCATTTTTCCGCGGAAAGTTTGCCGAGATCCTGATTGACCAGCGCGCAGGCCTTCTTCAGGATCCCAAACGCCCGGATCAGCTCCGGCGGCATGGTGTCCTTGCCGATGGCGAAATGGATCAGTGAACGGGCCGTTTGCGCGCCGTAGTAGCGGTCTACGGGGACTTCAATCTTACCCATACTGTCAGATTCCGTGCGCGTCGAAATGCGGGTGTCATTCGACAAAGCGGGTCTTGTGGCGTCGGACATATGTGGCTCCTGGCTGTCTTTTCGTAAGATATCATCAGCAAGGCTGAGTTGAAGCGGGAAAACATCGAAGAAAAGCATGGAAGTTCCAGCGCCGGAGATGCATTGGTGGTCATCGGAGCGATATATCGCTGCACGATAGATTAATTTCGCGTATCATAGTAATGTGAATTTTCGACGCCCGACTCGATGACTCCAGAGAAATCAGAAGCTACCTGTCCAGAATGTGGAAAACCACTGCCGTCGCCGGGGGCGGTGTGTCCCCGGTGCACTTCCGCATTCGTTGTCTGGGGACGCTCCCGGACGGTGTTTCTATCGATCTGCGGTCTGCTTTTGATCCCTATGTTTACAATTACCGGGGTAATCGTGCGCCTCTTTCATGAAAAACAGGCCAAAATCGCGCAGGACTGGCGTGCTGCGGGCGAAGTAAACCTGGCCGCGGCGCGCTCCGTCGTGGCCATCGAGGATTTTCGCAATGCGCTGCTCTACTCGCCGGATAGCACCCAGCTGCAGCTGGAATTGGCGCAGGCGCTCACCGAGCAGGGCCAGCTTGATGAGGCGCAGGACTATCTCTTCAACCTCCGCACGGCTGATCCGGAAAACTCGCTCATCAACCTTGAACTGGCGCGCATCGCGGTACGCCGGGGCGATGTGGATTCGGCCACAACTTATTTTCACGACGCGATGTACGGTCACTGGCCCAACAACCCTCACACCAACCAGCTCACCACACGAAAAGAGCTGATCGAATTTTTCCTGAGCCACAATCGTAGAGACGCCGCGCGCGCGGAGAGCCTATCCATGGCGGCGGACAATCCGGCGGATCCCGAAGTTCGAGTGCAGGCGGCGGACTTTCTGCTTCAGGCTGGAGATGCACAAAGCGCGCTGGCCGAGTATCAGCGCGTATTGCACATGGAACCCGAGAATGGGGACGCGCTGGCGGGCAGCGGCAAAGCGGCCCTGGCCGTGGGACAGTTTGGGCAAGCGGAACGCTACTTCACCCAAGCCATCCTTCGCGGGTCGAAGGATTCCTCGGTGGAACGAGATCGCGATATCTCCTCCGAAGCCGCGGAACTAAATCCCTACGATACGCAGCTGAACGATCGGGAGCGGCAGCGCCGCATTCTGCGCATGCTCGATGCAGCACAGGCGCGCGTTACGAGTTGCTTCCCTGCGCTTCTTGAGGGTTCTAAAGTGCCAGTGCCCGACAAGTTGAAGACGCTTGCCACAGATCGGGCCGCGCTGCCCAAGCAGCTTACCGGGCAAGTGTTTGCAATGCAGCCGGAATTGGAAAAAACGGCCCTCATCTGGGTGTTCGAAGTGGAAAGAAGCGCTGCTTCACAGTGCGGGACCGGTACCATCACGGACGCGGCCATCGAACTCATCGCCGGCCAGCACAAAGAGACTTGAGCATGCCGGAGAGTTTGCAATCACCAGCTGGCGTAACCTCCACAGCCGGGCCAAGCTGGTGGGAGGGACTGAAGCGTTCGGGGCGCGAGCTGACGCTGCGCGAAGACCGCCTGTTTCTCCTTCTTGCGGTAATGATCGGTATCTTCGCAGGCCTTTCCGTCGTCTGCTTCCGCATGGCCATTGAGTGGGTTCGCCTTTGGCTTCTGCGCTCGGAGGAAGCGCCGCCAGTGCTTCGGCTACTGCTTGTTCCATGCCTGACTGGTTTGCTCATCGGCATCATCGTGAAGCGATTTTTCCCGCGTGTTCGCGGCAGCGGAGTCAATCAAACCAAGACGGCGGTTTACGTCTCGGACGGCTATATTCCATTCCACACCGTCTTTGGAAAATTCTTCTGCTCGGCCGTCGTCATCGGTGGCGGGCACTCCCTTGGCCCGGAGGACCCTTCTCTCCAGATTGGCGCCGGAATCGCGTCGATCATCGGCCGCAAACTCCGGCTTTCTCGGGAAAATCTGCGGCTGATTGCGCCGGTGGGCGCCGCTGCAGGCCTTGCGGCAGCTTTCAACGCGCCCATCGCCGCGGTCATCTTCGTCATTGAAGAAATTGTCGGCAAATGGAGCTCCGGTATTCTCGGGGCCGTGGTTCTCTCGGCGGTTTCCTCGGTGGTGGTGATGCGCGGATTCCTGGGCGCCGAGCCTCTTTTCCGGATCCCTCCGTTTCGGTTGGCTCATCCCGCAGAATTGCTCGGTTACGCCTTGCTCGGCGTCGTTGGCGGGCTGTTCTCCCTGTTTTTCGTCAAGCTCGTCGCGAATCTCCGCATGTGGCTCCGCAAATGGCCGGATTGGACCGAATACGTCCAGCCGGCAATTGCTGGACTTCTTCTCGGGGTGATGGGGGTCTGGCTTCCACAAGTGCTAGGCGCGGGCTACGACGTCATGGACCAATCCATGCACGGAAGGTATATTTGGCAATTTCTTGCCATTCTCGCTCTTGCCAAGGTTGTTGCCACTTGTCTTTCTTTTTCGAGCGGCGCTCCTGGCGGAATGTTCGCACCCACGCTGTTCATCGGCGCGATGCTCGGCGGTTCCATCGGGGGGCTCGAACACCACTTTTTCCCAGTTCTCACGGGAAGCGTCGGCGCTTACGCCCTCGTCGGCATGGGCACGCTCTTCGCGGGATTCCTGCGCGTTCCTATGACTTCTGTCTTCATGGTTCTGGAAGTCAGCGGCAACTATTCCATCATTCTGCCGGTTATGATTTCCAACACCATCGCCTATCTGATTTCTCTGAAGTATCAGCCTGTTCCGGTGTTCGACTTGCTTTCGAAACAGGATGGGCTCGAGCTTCCGTCATTGGAAGAGGTCCGGGAGGAAGAACCGATTCGCGTGGAAAATGCCATGCGCCCTGTGAGTGTGCCACCCTTGCGCGCCGAAAAGACCGTCACGCAGGTTATGGCGGAGCTCGAAAGGAATCAGCAGGATTGGATCCTCATTCACGAGAAAGACAGCGGCTGGCACATGGTGAAGCGCGCGGTGCTTCTGGAAGAAATCTCTTCAACTCCGGGGCACCTTCGCCTCGCGGAAGTTTTTCCCCGGCATTGGGTGCCCACAGTTCACCCTGACAATTCTCTGGAGCTTCCGTTACGCAGGCTGGGTGATCTTCCCTACCTCCCGGTGGTCCACCGTGCCAATCCTGCGCGCCTGGTCGGTGTCGTCTCGAGAGAAGACATTTTGCGCACTTATGCAAAAATGGGCGAGGACGAATTCGATCTCCCAGGCCCTTCTTAATGCGAATTGAGCGGTCCTTGTGCCGCTCCAGGAACAACCTTCCGTGCAACACCCATGTCCAGGCCGACGCTTCGAAGATGCAGTCACTCTTTTCTCAAGGGTGAAGTAGCGAGGCTTGATGGGAAGCTGTCTACGATTGCGGAGAGCTCCGAGCCGGCTCAATGGCCGGGCTTGACAACGAGTCCGGGGCACGCAGAGCAATCCACGAAATCACGTATAGTAACGCGACAAGGACGAGCAAAGATCGAATCCCTGTCCAGAAAGAGAGCGACTCGAGCATTCCTCCCACCAGGGCACCCAAAAGATTCGAGCCCAGCGCTTGCCCGCTGAACCGCTCCGCCGAAAATACCTGAATGAACACAATGCCGGCGAAAAAAACTGGCAGGCATAGAACTGCCGTAGCCGTCAACATTTTCAAGGCGAGGGAGTGAAAGAAATATTTCTCCAGGGGAATGAAATAAGCCAGAAGCAGAGATCCGAAGATGCCTGCATATCCCAATCCGAGAGGAATTTGCGGCTTCCAATCGACCAACGTATTTGCGCCGACGATGAGCAGGAGCAGTCCCCCAATAACAATGGAGTTGACCACCCACGTGGTCCCAAACAGCAGCGCCATCTTGCTGACGATTTGCGCTTCAAGGAGCATGAAACCTGCGCCAAGGAAAAAGAACGTCCAGCGCATCGACCCCGAACCTGCGCCCGTCCGCCGTAAGAAAACCCACGAGAGTAGAACCAAAACCAGGGCTACCACAATGATGGAGGCTGGTACTCCGGGCTCATGCTGGTAAAAGTACGGCCAATCATCCGTGGTCAACGTTGCCGACTCCATTTTGAAATCGGAGTGTGTACGCAGGAAAGCCGCAAATTGCGGATCTGCAATGGCCTGACTCAGGCGCTTCTGAGAACCTACGACAAAAAAGCGCCCCCCCGTCGAGTACAGGTAGTCCGCCTGGAGCTGAACTGGCGTTTGGCCGAATACGTTCTGCACCAATCCATACAGTCTCCCCGCGATCCAAGGCGTGTTCACCTGGAACTTGATAATGAAGACTCCGTCCGGCCGGAGCCGCTTTTTGGCGGCTCGCAGCGCTTCAAGCGTGTATACGTAGTTGTCAATTCGGATGTTGGAGTAATGAGACGAGGTGGTGTGAGAATCGAGCAAAGAAAACACAATCAGGTCGAACTGGTCGGAGCTGTTCTGGAGATAGCTCCGGGCATCGTTCACCACCACGTGGACGAGCGGCGACTGGTATGGCTTCTCAAAATGGAGCTCCCGCCCGAGCTTGAGAATAAGAGGATCTATTTCGACCGCAACGACGCGTCCAGCACCATTCCGGAGTGCCGCCGCCACATCGTTCCCCATGCCAGCGCCCAGAACCAGGACGGAAGGTGGCTGAGGATAGAAGCGGTAGGGCAGGTTATAGGCGTTCCATTGAATCTCAGGATACGGAAACTTAAACATCGAGGGATGCGAATCCACAAATTTTGGAGAGAGGTCGAGGATCTGCTGATACCAACTTCCGTTAGTTTCCAGTTTATATGAGATGAGTTCGCCGTTTTGCATCACAGGGCTTATGGTCAGCTTCTGGTAGGGCGACCAGTAGACCTTCCAGCCTTTCCCGGGGCCGATCACTGCGAAGGCGACACACAATGTAAATACGACGGCTGTGCTCCAGCGAAGCTTTGGGGATTGCCAGAAGAGCACGAGCAGTATGAGCCCAGCGGCCAAGAACCATGTTGCGGGCGGCTGATAAAGAAAGCACGCGAGCGTGTACAGCATGATTCCGACCAGGCTTCCCAGTACGTTGATCGTGTATCCAAAAATACCCTTTCCTGCGTTTTCCAGATACCATCCCACCAGTTGGCCGAGAGGTATGAACACGAATGCAATGAAAGCAAAGATGGGAATGATTACTGCAACGGCGATCGCCAGGTCCGTCAAGCTGTTCCAGCCGAGCGGCAAATTCGGAACACCCCAGATTTGCACTTCGGAGGATGACCCCAGGTAGGTCGGCAACGAGTCAATCAGGACGCGCAACCCTTCCCAAGGGAGCTTAACCAGCATTACCAGGGACAGGAGTGGGATGAACATCGCCATCAGGTTCAGCCGCCGCCGCGACATATAGCATCCCAGTCCAAAACCCAGGAAGCATGCGATCAGAACAAAGTTTTTGAAGTAGGCAAAGATCCGGATCTCCGACGAAATCCACCGGATCATCAAAAGTTCCAAAAAGAGGCCCGCAATGCTCACCAGCGCCAACTGCTTGTAAGAAAACCCTCCGATCGCCTTGGGCGTAAAATCCCATCGGTCGATCCATCGGCTTTCGCCTTTGCCCGCAATTTCGCCCGATTGCTGGCGGTAGAATTGAAGCAAATAGAAATTGAGCAAGCCCCCCAGAATGATTACGGCGATCAAGGGGAGGTTATATCTGATGAAATAGACGAGGTCCATTTTTGAGGCGCCGATTGGGTCGCACAGCCATGTTGCGAGAGGCGTCCGCTAAGGTCAACACGCGACTCCGGGTCCATTTTCTGAAAATATACTGGACCAACGGACAGGTGGACCCCGGTGCGACCTATGTAGTCAACCGCGCTTTTCCGGTACCAAGCCTCCGTCATGCGTTTCTTTCGGCAATGGATGTTGGGCCTGAACCTTTTCTAAATGGCGGGGTTAATCTTTCAAGAGGTACAGCGCGCGCCCCAATTCCAGCTCCAGTTTCGCTCCTTTGGGCAGATTCAGCTCTTGACCCCGGCCGCTTTCCACCAGATATGCCTCCAGCGCCGCGACGGCCGCGCCTTCCGCGGCCTCTTTGGCGTTCTTGTCTTTCACTCCGTGAACGGCGCCGACCGCCGCTCCTCCCGCGGCAGACTCCGCGGCAGCTTTTTGCGTGCTGGAGCGCCCCTCGATCATTCCTTCCTCGTTCGGCCCGGACTTCACGCTATGGTCTCCTGGAACTCCCACGACGTCTGCCACGATCGGCAGCACACCGAATTTCGTTCGAATGTCGTCGAAGGTTAGCCAGAGTTTCGCGCGACCGGCGACTCCCGCAGGCTCCACGCGGCTCACATGTGCCCGAATCTCCGCTCCTGCTGGCAGATAGATTCCGCTTCCTGCCTCGAGCGGTTCGAGTGTTCTGACTCTGAATCGTTGGTTCTCCCGCATATTTACCGTATTCAGCTCATCTTCCAGCCCCACGAGCACGCGCGTTCCCGGCGCAACCGCGTACTCCTCCTCCGGCAGGCCATGACGTTTTCCGTCCGCTTCCACCGATCGTTGCCCCGGCGGTTGGACAGAGGCCTCCGTCTGCGCCGGTTCTGCCGGGTGACCGGTTTTCGGCTCCTGTGAGCTCGCGAGCGCGGCCCCAAGCAAAAGCGTTCCCCCAACCGCGATTCCTTGCTCGAACAGCTTTGCCAATTTCTCCATACAGATCCCCTCTTGAGAGCTTGCGGCACCTTTACAGTGCACCCATGCAGCCAAAAGGCGGCACGACCGCCAATTTAAGTTGTTGAAAACACGTAGGTCGTTCTGGACGGCGGAAGGCCAGTGACGGTAGCCGATGTTGCGGTGTCGTTTAGTTCCGTCAGTGGTGCAAGTGAAAGACGATCATCGCGGGACAACATTTCAGAGTCATCTTCGGTTGGTCTGCAGGGAAATCCACTCAGCCACGCTGGCGGAGATAACTAAGGATTCTCTCGAACGCGCGATCGTACATCGCCGGTGTCACCCGGCCCGTCTGCGTGTTCTGCTGGCTCGGATGATAAATGCCGAAGAGCCGGGGAAAAGCTTCCGGAAGCTCCGCTTCCGCCCCGTGGGCAAAAGGGAACTGCGACCTGGAAGAAATCACTCCCCGCTGTTTTAGAATCTCCAGATATCCATCCCAGGCGATCCTTCCGAGAGCCAGCACCGCTCGTGGCTGCAGAACCGCTAGTTCACGCTCGATAAAGGGCCGGCAGTGCAGGATTTCACCCGGCAGCGGCTTGTTTTCCGGTGGTGCGCAGCGGATTGTCGCAGTGATGTAGGCATTCTTCAGCTCGAGCCCATCGTTGCGATTTACGGAAGCTGCCTGGTTGGCGAAGCCGGCTCGATGCAGCGCTGCGTACAGAAAGTCGCCCGAGCGATCCCCCGTAAATATGCGGCCAGTGCGGTTTGCACCATGCGCTGCAGGAGCCAGGCCAATGATGACCAGTTCCGCCCGTGGATCGCCAAATCCCGGTACCGGCCGGCCCCAGTAGATCCAATCGCGGAACGCCCGGCGTTTCTCTTTCGCCACTTTCTGCCGGTAAACTACCAGCCGCGGGCATTTGCGACACTCCACAATTTCTTCCCGCAGGATCCGCAGGGCCTTCTCCGATTTCACGAGCGTCCTTTGAGTATTTTTGC